>C687J35174_10012776_pt1 | contig 10222 bp, 10 predicted proteins | sample RifCSPhighO2_01_FD_35174 | JGI IMG/M metagenome (IMG submission 35174)
GTTGACACCCGAGTCAATAAATGCCTAAAATGTTTGAGTTAAATTGTTACCCATCCTGCCTTAATACCCGAGCGTGTCATTAGACAGAATTTTATTTATTATTATTGGAGTATGGCTGATTTTATTAAGCTCGGGTTTTTATTGGCTGGTGAAAAGGATATTAAAATTTACACACGGAGCAAAAACAGACAATATAATAAAAGTATTGGACAGCGTGTTGTCCTCGGAGACTGCAAACAAGAATGATATCAAAAACCTGCACAAAGAAATTAAAAATTTAGAATATGAAAGCACTTTCCATATACAAAAAGTCGGCCTGATTAGATTTAATCCCTTTAAAGATTTAGGGGGAGATCATAGTTTTGCAATCGCTCTTTTGGATAAAGAGGACACAGGNATNATNTTTACCGGTTTACATACTAGAGAAAGGACTCGTATTTATGTAAAGTCAGTAAAGAAGGGGAAAGCCGAGTATCAGCTATCAAGCGAAGAAAAAAAGGCGCTTGAAAAAGCAAAAAAATAAGCATGCTAGAAAAAGTTACAGAGGTCTTATCGTCAAAAAAACTAATGGTGGTTTTGGGATTTTTGGGTCTTTTTCTCCTTTCGACCGGAACTTCTTGGGCGGTTTTTTCCTATCTAGTCAAACCACAAACTACTTCCTTAACTACTGATGGCTCTTCTCTAGAACAAAGTCGTTCAAAGATTAGTTTAGAACTGCCTAAAGAAGAGGAATGTCCGATCAATGGTGAGAAGTATACAAAGGCAGAGAAAGATATTTGGAGCCAGCGCCGCCCGATTGCGACCATGGTTGAGAATCATGCAGATTCACGGCCACCATCCGGGCTTTCTCGTGCTGATGTTATTTATGAGGCGGTAGCCGAAGGAGGAATTACACGTTTCCTGGCAATTTTTTACTGCGGAGCTGCAGCGGAGGATATTAAAGTTGCTCCGGTCCGCTCTGCCCGTGTTTATTTTATCGATTGGGCTTCTGAATATGGAGATAAGCCGATATTTATGCACGTTGGGGGGGCAAATGATTATTCTGGTTTTGGAGATACCGCAAGGGAGGCTCGGGCGCTTGAGCTTTTACAAACTCTTGGATGGAGAGTTTCAAAAGGAAACGATTTTGATACGACTTACGATTCCGGCTTCCCCATATTTTGGAGAAATTACGAGCGGCTTGGCCGTCCTGTCGCGACTGAGCACACAATGATGGCTTCTTTGGATGCAGCCTATGAAGAAGCGCAAAAAAGAGGCTTTTCTGCAAAGGACGAAGATGGGGTTGCCTGGGATGAAAGCTATGTCAAATGGAGATTCGCCGACGGAGCACCGAACCAAACTCCGGATGCCGGTAAAATCTCTTTCGGTTTTTGGAGTAACAAACCCGAATACGATGTGGAGTGGAACTATGACTCGTCCCAAAACAGATATTTAAGAAAGAATGGAGGGCAGGAGCACAAAGATTTAGATACAGACTCTCAACTTTCAGCCAAAAATGTGGTCATAATGTTTGTGCGAGAGCGCGGACCAGTTGACAATAATAAACATTTGCTTTATACAACAATTGGCGAAGGGCGTGCTTTAATATTTACAAACGGTACGGTAATTGAAGGAACTTGGGAAAAAGATTCAAGGCAGTCAAGAAGCAAGTTTTTGAATAAAAGCGGAGCAGAAGTTGCATTTACAAGAGGGACAATTTGGATAGAAGCGATTCCTTTAGGGAAAGAAGTTGAGTATTAAAAAGTTTATTAGCCTGCCCCAACCTTAATGGCTAATTTTGGCGATATTATTACTTCAAAAGTAAGAATAAAGATATTGGAACTTTTTTTCTCCAATTTGGATGAGATGTACCATGTACGCGGTATTGTNAGGGAAATCAATGAAGAGATTAATGCTGTAAGACGCGAGCTAAAAAGNTTGGAAGATGCGGGACTTCTGAAAAAAGAAGGTCGCGGGAATAGACTCTATTACTTTGTAAGAGCCGACCATCAGTTTTTCGGCGACCTTTTGTCAATGACTGCCAAAACCCGAGGGCTAGGTGCAGAAATTATTGCCAATAGAAAAAAGTTAGGAAAGGTTTCTTTTGTGATGTTTTCTGGCCGATTTGCTCGAGCCAAGTCGGGCAAGAAGGAAGACGAAGTTGATATTTTGCTGGTCGGAGAAGTAGTCCTTCCCGAACTTGCAAACCTTATCAGAGTAGAAGAGTCAAAACGCGGTAAGGAGATAAATTACACCGTGATGAGCAGGGAAGAATTTGATTTTAGGAAAAAGCGCAGGGATCCATTTCTACTCGGTATTTTAGCGGGAAGCCGTGTTATGGTTATAGGAGACGAAGAAGACTTAGTGGGCTAGTATATTACTAGTCCCTTCGCTACGAAGCTTATCCAATATGTCCCCACTCAAAAAAGTCATTTTAATTTTTTTATTATCCGCGGTTGCCGCATATATTAGTCTTCCCCGCGAGATGCCCATAAAATTTAACTTGGGTAAAATAAATGTCGATACAAAACTAGCCAGGCGTGATTTTAACTTCTCGTTTGGCAGAATAAATATACAAAAAAATTTAGACTTGGTTTTGGGCTTAGATTTGGCAGGGGGTTCTCATTTGGTTTTCGAGGCCGAAACTAAAGATTTACCATTAGATAAAAAAGAGGCAGCCATCACCAGCTTAAGAAACGTAATCGAGCGGAGGGTTAACCTTTTTGGCGTAAGCGAGCCCAATGTTCAAGCTTCATCTTTCGAGGGAAAAGATAGAGTCATTGTCGAGCTTCCCGGAGTTTATGGCACAAAAGAGGCGGTTGAACTTATTGGAAAAACTGCCCAGCTGGTATTTAGCGAAACCAAAGAGGAGAGTTTGGAAGGAGAAGAGATACAGTATGGTTTAGCTCCGACCAGCTTGACCGGCGCATACTTACAGGGAGCCGACGTGACATTTGACCAAACATCGGGTCAGCCGGTTGTAAGTCTTCGCTTTACAAAAGAGGGCGCAGATATGTTTGCAGAAATTACCGAACGAAACGTAGGCAAACCCCTGGCCATAGTTTTGGACGATTCTGTAGTTTCCGCCCCGATTGTCCAAGAGACAATTACAGGTGGTTCTGCGCAAATATCCGGCGATTTTACTTTGGATGAGGCGAAAAGTTTAGTAATCCAGCTTAACGCTGGGGCACTTCCGGTGTCAATTAATCTTGTCGAGCAAAGAACTGTAGGGGCCAGCTTAGGAAGCGAATCCGTTGCCAGAAGTGTTAATGCAGGCCTTATAGGCCTTATTATGGTGCTTTTGTTTATGGTTTTGGCATACGGAAGACTGGGTTTGGTTGCAGATTTGGGACTTATTATTTTTGGAATTCTAACCCTAGCACTTTATAAACTGATTCCGGTTGTTCTTACTCTTCCCGGAATTGCCGGCTTTCTTCTATCAGTTGGTATGGCGGTGGATTCAAATATTTTAATTTTCGAGCGCTTTAAAGAAGAGAGAGGGCAGCGCCCTTTGATAGACGCCTTGGAGGTCTCATTTGGTCGCGCTTGGGAATCCATACGTGATGCAAATATAGCAACTTTGGTCACAACCTTTGTCTTGGCAAATCCTTTTGACTTTGCATTTCTGCACACCTCAGGACCTGTCCGGGGTTTTGCAATCACTTTAGCTTTGGGAATCGGTATAAGTTTATTTACAGGAATTGTCGTTTCCAGAAATTTGTTGAGAGTTTTTGTTAGAGAGACTAGAAAGTAAAAAAATGGATTGGATGCGATACCGGATAATATATTTTTTGTTTTCCCTTGTTTTTGTCGTCGCGGGAATATACGGCCTTTTTTCTTGGGGACTGAAGCTGGGAGTTGATTTTAAGGGAGGTGCAGTCTTGGAGTATAAGCTTGATACTGACATCTCGACAGAAGAAGCAACCCAAAAAATCGAAGAGGCAGGTGTAGAAACATCATCCATCCAAATGACCGGGGATAAGACTTATCTTTTAAGGCTTGCTCCAATTGCAGAAGACGGAAAAGACAAAATCAAAGATTCTTTAGAAAAGCTATCGGGAGGGGAAATTGAAGAGCTTAGATTTGAAAATGTCGGGCCATCGATTGGGCCGGAGCTCATCAAAAAGACAATATATGCCATAGCAATTGCGGCGAGTGCAATATTAATTTGGGTAGCGATTCAGTTTAAAAGCTTTAAATTCGGGACATCGGCGGTCCTCGCTATGTTTCACGATAGCTTTATATTAATCGGAGCATTTTCCATCCTTGGGCGTTTTATAGGAGCGGAAGTTGACTTTCTCTTCGTAACTGCCCTTTTGACAACGTTGTCTTTCTCGGTACACGACACTATCGTCGTTTACGACAGAATTCGCGAGGCGCAGAAAAAATACGGGGGTAGTTTAAAGGGGCTTGCCAACCGCGCTATTTCCGAAACAATGGTTCGATCTTTAAACAATTCTTTTACAATAATTTTTATGCTTGTGGCACTTCTTTTATTAGGGGGAACGACAATTAAATGGTTTGCTGTCGCCCTTCTTATCGGCACAGTTTCCGGAACCTATTCTTCTCCGTTTGTGGCCGTACCCCTTCTTGTTGTCTGGGATGAGTTTGTAAAGAAAATTAAAAGAAGACGAGTTTAAATTTTCCCCTAGGGCTTAGAGGAAAGAAAGACTTGATTAATTTTAGAATAGCCTCCAATTTCGACGAATTGAACTTCTGTTATTTTGGCGGTATGCCGCCGGTTTCCTGAAGTATTAACACCTTTCTCTCTATAAAGCAAAGCGTAGTGGGGCATAAATAATTTTTTGACCAAGGGATAAGAATATCTTTTGAGGTTATCGATTTCCTGCGGGCTCATTTTTAATCCTTCTTTTAAAGCCAAACCAACTCTTTCTTGGTCGACGAAAGGGGAGAGTTTTTCAATAACTGCCTCATGTGTTTTTGCAAGCTCGGGATATGGTTTTTCAACATTCCAAAAAAGAAATCTTCCACCATAAGGTTCAATTGGACCGAGAAAATATTCTGTGCCGAGGAGTGTGGAGATTTGTTGCAAAAGCTGTTGGGCAGTTTCTTCCGGAACGTTCCAGAAATGCCCGTGATATAAAGAAAGATGGTAAGGGTTCGGAAGAACGTCCCCTTCTTGCAAATATTGCTGGGAAAGTTGCTCAAGAGTTCTTTTAGTTTCGGGGTCTGGAACAATTACAAATCCTAAAGTACCAGAATATTCCTTGCCCATGTGGACTATTCTAACATTTTAAGTCTTTTCATCAACTCTTTTTTCTCGTTTGGAATTTTTTTCTCGACGACTTCCTTGTAAAGTCGTTCCAGGATTTCGCCGACTTCGGGGCCAGGTTTGATATTTAAAGCTTTCATTACATCGTTGCCGGAAATTTTTAGGTCGTGGACGGTGAATGGTTGTTTTTGCACCTCTATTAGGCGTTTTTTGAACTCTTCCAGCCGCCAAGAAGTTTCGCGGGCACCGCCTCCAAGCCTATCTCCAATTCTTAAATCAAGCATGTCGGGGACAAATTCAGGACCAACGTTTCTAATAAAGCGCCTAATTGCAGAGTCGGTTTGTCTCTCATCTACCGTAAACTGGTGAAAGCGAACAAGTTTCCAAAGTTTTTCTGTTTCTTTTTTTGAAAATCTTAAGCGCTTGGCAATGTTTTTTGCGACCCTTGCGCTTACTATTTCGTGATTATAAAAAGTTACAACTCCATTTTTTTGTTTTTTGTGGGTAGCTGGTTTTCCGATGTCGTGTATTAAGGTCGCTAGGCGGACGATAGGGTCTTGGTTTTTTTCTGCGACAAACTTTAATGACATAAGACTATGTGTACCCACGTCGTATATATGATGCCTGCCCGGAGATTTTTGTTCAACACCAAAAGCCGGTTCCATTTCCGGTAAGATTTGCGCCATAAGGCCCGAATTTCTAAATAACGAGATTCCTTCATATGGATTAGGAGATGTAAGAATTTTAAAAAGTTCGTCTTTAACTCGCTCTTTTGCGATTTTATTAATTAAAGCAGCGTTTTTGTTTATAGCGGCAAAAGTTACATTTTCTATAGTAAAACCCAGCTCCGCAGCAAGTCTCACCGCTCGCATCATTCTTAAAGCGTCTTCTTTGAATCTCTCTTGTGGTTTTCCTACTGCTCGAATAAGTTTACTTTCCAAATCTTTCTGACCGCCNAAATGGTCGATTAATTCGAACGTAGATGGTTTACCNTGAGCGAGTGGAACGAGTCGAAGGGCCATGGCATTAATNGTAAAATCCCTTCTTTCCAAATCCTCTCCNAGTGTTTTTCCCCACTCAACTTTAGAAGGTCTGCGATGGTCGGTATAGTCAAATTCGCGCCTGTAAGTTGTTATTTCATAAGGGTTAGGGGAAGAGGGGTGAGCGAGTCCGACCGTTCCAAATACGTTATCGTAAAAAGCGCCGGGAAGGATTTTCAATATTTCCTCCGGGACTGCGTTGGTTGTGAAATCCCAGTCGTCGACTATTTTTTTAGATAATAAATCCCGGACAGCTCCTCCGACTATATATATTTCAAAACCTGCTTTATCAAATATATTAAGAATTTCTAAAACAAAGCTCGGTAGTTCAAATTTCATCTGTTATGATAATTATACTTTAGAAGGTTAACACTATGAAGAAGTGGGAAGTTCTGAACAAGCTAAAAGCTAAAAATATTATTGACGTTCTTCTAAAAAATAGAGCCTTAAAGACGGAGAGGGAAAAAAAAGAATTTTTAAATCCAACTACTCNTGAAAATATTTCCTTAAAAAGTTTAAAAATTAGTGAGACAGAGATAAAAAAAGCTATAAATCGAGTCAGAAAAGCTGTAAAGGCGAAAGAGCAAATAATTATCTATGGAGACTACGATGCAGACGGCGTTTGCGCAACAGCAATTATGTGGGAAACTTTGTATTCTTTAAATAAAAAAACGCTACCTTATATCCCTGGGAGATTTAATGAAGGTTACGGGCTTAATGCTAGAAGCGTTGAAAATATCAAATCTCAAAATCCAAATCTCAAATTAATAATTACCGTAGACAATGGAATAGTCGCTTACGATGGAGTTAAAAAGGCAAATGAACTAGGGATCGATGTTATCATTACCGACCACCACCAAAAGGGTAATAAACTTCCCAAGGTCTTCGCTACTATTCACACAACCGAAATCGGTGGAGCGGGAGTATCTTGGATTTTCTCTCGCGAAATTCTAAAAAGTTTAAAAATTAGAAATTGGAAATTAAAAATTGAAAACGGCCTTGACCTTTGTGCTATCGGAACTATTTCGGACCAGCTTTCCCTGCTTGGACCAAACCGTTCTTTCGCGAAATATGGTTTGGAGGTTCTCTCCAATACCAAAAGAACCGGTCTTTTGGCTCTTTTTGAGGATGCCAAAATTAGAAGGGAATCTGGCGATTGGCAGGTTGGAACTTACGAAGTCAATTACGTTATCGCCCCACGACTTAATGCCATGGGAAGGCTTGAGCACGCGATAGATTCTTTAAGACTCCTTTGTACGAACAGTAGGGTTCGCGCAAGGGAGCTAGCTGGTCTTTTGGGAAAGACTAATCTAAAGAGACAAAAAGTAGTTGACGAGGTCCTTTTGCACGCAATGGATAGGGTTGGGGATAAAGAAAAAATAATCATCCTTGCCCACGAGAGCTACCACGAAGGAGTAATTGGTCTTGCGGCGAGCAAGCTTGTAGAGAGATTTTACCGACCCGCAATAGTTGTATCAAAAGGAGAAAAATACTCAAAAGCGTCTGCCCGCTCAATTTCTGGATTTAACATTATAGAGGTTTTGAGAAATCTAAAAAACAAGTGGATTGAGGGAGGCGGACACCCGATGGCGGCTGGTTTTACTCTAGAAACGGAAAAAATAGAACTTTTTTCTCGGGAGTTAAACAAATTGGCCAAACCTCTTTTGACAGACGAGGTTTTGCAGAGAAAACTGAAAATTGATCTGGAGATGGATTTCGGTTCAGCAAACTGGGAGCTTTTTGAGGAAATGAAAAAGTTTGAGCCAACCGGAATTGGTAATCCGACACCAAGTTTTGTAACCAGAAAAGTAGAACTTCTGGAGGCCAGACTAGTCGGACGCGAGAGTAAACATGTCAAGCTTGTTTTGCGAAAAGGCGGAATAGTCTTTGGGGCAATATACTTTGGAGGAGGAGAGTTGTTTCCGCAATTGGTTACTGGCGCGAAAGTCGACGTTGCCTATATGCTTTCTGAAAATATTTGGAACGGAGAAAGAAAACTCGAGCTAAGAATAAAGGATTTGAGACCTCTTGCTAAATGAAAAATCCCCGCTTGTTTTTACACTATGCTTTATTGTGCAAAAGCGGGGATTTTTTTTATCCACAAAAACGCCTATATTTGAAATGGTCAACTTAAGCGTTTTACCACTTCAGGATGGGCGTTTCTGTGGAACTTTTTATTGCTCTGGGAGAGAATGAGACTTTGGCTGCGCGATTGCAGCGGTAGTCGAAAATTCTCTCTCAAACCCATCCAAAGGCAAGGCCCGGCGCGGGCTGTGTTGTTTGTTTCGAGGCGCCAGGCCCTGCCCGATTGATGTTGTGTCTTCGAGCCCTACGTCTCGAGAAGGCTCCCTTCCGTGGCTTCGGTCTCCGCACCCTCGGCGGCTTCTTCGTGGCCACGACGGACTACATCTTCCAAATCTCCATACAGGAGATCGGAGTTTGCCATTCCGAGGTCCGGCGACGGCTCTGGTGCCGCATTTGGATCGCTAGGCATGATTTTCTCCTCAGTGTCTGGTTTCGTAAGTTGAGGCTGAAAGTGTTTAAGTCGTTGAGATTTACCTCGATTTAGGTCTGGTAGGCTGCAAGAAGATTCTCAGCCTTTTGCGGACTTATCCTGCCTTGCCTCATTAACCTAACGACTTGCTTGGCTCCTTTCTCCGCGTCGGAAAGCGGACCGTATTTTTCTCTGTCGCATTTGCAACAGAGACCGTGTACTGCCGCTCGACCCGTGACTGGGATCTGGCCTCGGCAGCCATCGGTGCTTCGGTTAGCACAGTGCATTGCTTCCTCCTCGGCGTTAGTTTGGTGAATCTCTTCTTCGTCAGATAGAGATTTTCCGATAGGCAATCCTTTCTTGATGGGATTTTTCCACCTTTTGGGCGGAGGAAAGGATACATTAAAGTTATANCCTCACTCCCGCCCGAAAGTTATGTNAAAGAGCTTAATTTAAAGGTCAACAAAAAACCTCCCGCTTNTTGNTGCTGGGAGGTTTGTTTAACCTTATTGAGTGTTACTCAACACAAACCTCCCTCATCCGACGATGAGGNTAAAGAGGTTAGTATTGTGCCACTTAGCTTTCATAGTTGCGAAAGTATTATGCCTAAACAAGCTTGAGCTTGTCAAGAGGCAAGTGAGGCTATAGAATACAAGATATACATGCCAGAAGTCAAATTGGAAAGGACACTTAGCGCTGAAACCGTANAAAAACTCGGTCAAAAAGTTATGTTGCAAGGTTGGGTGGATTCTCTNNGNGACCACGGAAAAATAACCTTTGTTGANATNAGAGACAGAAGCGGAATTGTTCAGTGTGTAGGCGCTAATCTTTCAAAAGTAACGAACGAAAGTGTGGTTGAAATTTATGGANTAGTCAATAANCGACCGGAAAAATTGATAAACCCCAATTTAGAAACNGGAAAAGTCGAAGTTAAAATTGAAAAGTTAGAGNTTTTATCATTGGCTAAAGAATTACCACTGCCGATAGACTCGGAGGGGCTTGAGATAGAAGAACCGGTGAGGCTTGAGTATCGCTATTTGGATTTAAGAAGACCTAGAATGGCCAAAAACATAAGGCTTCGCTCAAAAGTAACCCAGTTTATTCGGGATTGGCTGATAAAGAAAGACTTTGTAGAAATCGAAACTCCAGTTTTAACCAAAACTACCCCCGAGGGAGCACGGGATTTTGTGGTCCCTTCCCGCTTGCAGCCGGGTAAATTTTACGCACTTCCTCAATCACCCCAGCAGTATAAGCAACTTTTAATGGTGGCCGGATTTGAAAGATATTTCCAAATAGCGCGTTGTTTCCGGGATGAAGATCCCAGGGCCGACCGTGCTTATGGAGAATTTACCCAACTTGATTTGGAAATGAGCTTTGTTGAACAGAATGATATTTTAACTTTAACCGAGGAACTTTTTACGGATTTGGTTGAAAAGCTTTTTCCGGAAAAGAAAGTTGCTAAGTCTCCCTGGCCCA
>C687J35174_10012778_pt1 | contig 10221 bp, 12 predicted proteins | sample RifCSPhighO2_01_FD_35174 | JGI IMG/M metagenome (IMG submission 35174)
CACCCCGGCACCAAAAAACTTGAAGCTCCACAATCTGATTGCAGACTGTTCCGCTCAGGTTTTGGTACGGGGCAAGCATGCCTAAAATTATTATTTGACTGGTGCATAGTCGATATGACAGGCTCCTCTCCCAGTACGCTCGGTGTATTTCTGGTGATAGTCTTCGGCCACCCAAAACTCTCCGGCTTTCTCCAGCGCCGTCACGATTTTGCTGTTAAACTTTTCTTTGTTCAATTTATCAGTCGCTTTTTGGGCCTGAGATTTCTGCTCATCATTCAGGTAGAAAATCGCCGAGCGGTATTGTTCACCAACATCCGGGCCTTGGCGGTTCATCTGGGTTGGGTCATGCATTCGAAAGAACTGTTTTAGAAGAGTTTGGTAGGTAACCTTTTTTGGGTTATAAGTGATTTTGACTGCCTCGGCATGGCCGGTCTCTTCATAACTGACCTGCTCGTAGCTGGGATTATCAACCTTACCGCCGATGTAGCCTACCTCTGTCTTGGTTACACCCGGCACTTGGTCAAAATAGTACTGGACACCCCAGAAACNCCCCGCCGCAAAAATGGCAACATCGCTTTTCATAATTTAATTTTGCTGAGGTCCCCGTCTAAGACTGCTGTGCTCATACCGTAAACCTCTTCGTGATAGTGGTGGTCTTTAGGAACACCATGCAATATAAAGATCGGTTTGTTGAGGTAATAGGCTAGTCCCCACTCCATGGTGGTATTCGGCCCAATATATCTAGGGTGGTCTGGCTTATCATCGTTAATAATTAAAATGGCATCGCCTTTGGCCACTTTATTAAAGTGTTCACCCGCGAGACTGCGCTTGCGGACAAAGAGCTTGGGTTCACGGTACCAAGCCTTCACTCTTGGCACGTCATAATTATTCTCTTTCTTCATTCGAATGGCTGTCGATGGTACCACGGCAGTGTGTCCTAGTTTTTCCAGCTCTTCGGCAAGCTCGTTAGCCCGCTTATAAAACGCGGCGCTACAGCAAATAACAATTGTCTTTTTATCTCTCACAGTTCAATTATAGCTTGGAGACGGAAGGGTTGTCTTTAATATAGAAACGCCATGGTTTATCAACAGCGTTTTTAATACCGATCCTAGGTCCAGCTACAATGTCATCTGGACTTACTATCATCTCTGGTTGTTGTAAATAAATACTTGACTTGTTAAGTATTGTACCAGAAAGTGCTGTATTCCTGATTCCTAGGGCTTGCGCTAACTTTGCAGGACCGTTGGCTAAGTTTTTGATGTCTGCTATCCCACGATTTTTCTTCATAATTTCAATTCCAGAAAGAGGTTCGGCGGCACGAAGCAGCACCGCCTCCCCTACCCCGGCGCTTCCAACAACTATATTGATGCAGTAATGCATGCCGTAGGTGAAGTAAACATACAACCGACCGCCAGTCTCAAACATCGGTGCTGTTCGAGCTGTTCGCCACTTAAAGCTATGGCTGGCTTCATCATCTTGATGATAAGCTTCAGTCTCAACGATTTTTAGCTTAACCACCCCTTTTGGAGTTTGGCGAACTAGCGTCCAGCCCAAAAGCAGCGGCGCCGCCTCAATAGCCGGCATAGAGAGTACTTCCTTTAAATTCTTAGGCTTCAAGGCGGAGACGTTTGATCAGCCAATCCCTCGGCAGCATGGCCAAAAACCAGCCAGCCCGAGGGCCGCTGGTTTTGCCAATCAGCGCCCGGTACAGTGGATTAAATAGTTGTTGGGGCGTGAAACCGTCACTGTCTTTGAAGGCGTAGACGGCCTTGTGCAGCTCTTCTCCGTCAGCATCGGTTGGCATTTTTTCAATTTTGTCAGCCAATCGCGATAGATAGTTCTTCTCGGCATCCGAAAATTGAGAAGCATCTACGGTTTTAATCAGCTCGAATTTGACATCTTCGGGAGCCCACTTATCTAACCAGCCATCGATAAAGTTAAGCTCTTTCTTAATTACCCCAGCTTTCCGGGAAGCTGCTTCTTTATATTCGGTACGACCTATGATCTCTAAGGTCTTTTGCGGATCAAGCAAAGCCGCCTGATAACTCTCGGCTAGTAGGCTGAACGGCACACTACTAACTACCGGCTGGGTCACGCCGGCTAGAGATGCCTTGACGAGCGGATCATCTGGCTTCTTTTGCAAAGCTTCAGCGAACTCATCGATAAGGCGGGTCACTCCGGCTACCGGATCGAAGGACAGTAGTTTGTCCGGCGGGAAACGAAGAATAAAGAAACGGATGACTTCAGGCGGCAAGACAGCTACCGCGTCGGCCATGGCTAACCCACCACCTGCGCTGGCGCTAATTTTTTTACTCTGTCCGGCCTGGTTTATGAAATTGTATGGCACCGGAATCGGCGCTGGGGCATTGAAGACCTGCTCCATCAAGGCTACCCCTGTATCATAGCTGCCGCCCTTGGTGGCATGGTCACGCCCAAAGGGCTCAACATCAACATCTACCAGCCACCAGCGAGCCGGCCAGTCAATCCGCCAATCGAGTTTGACATCGCCCTTGGCGTAGCTGATAGATTGGGCTTTCCCGTCTCTATCTTCATAGGTAACGGTTTTTGCGGTCTTGTCGATGCTAATAAAGCGCCGCTTCTTTAAATATCCTTCTTCATTAACCTGAATAGGCGACCATTCTTCGCCTAGCTTGTGTCCGGAGATCGTCTCTAAAATGTTTCTGACTTTGTCAGATTCCTGTAGTGCTCGTTCAATAGCCGGCACGAAGAAACCTTCCCGATATTTTTGGTGGGAGCGGATGACATCCATCTCGACCCCCAACTGCTGAATACTGGCAAGAAAATCCTTTAGGGCGTAGTCAGCATAGGTCAGGCCGGAGCTATCGGGGGCTGGCATGTCAGCCAAGGGCTGGCCCAAATATTTCTCGTAGCTGTCGGGCAAGTCAGCCGGAACTTTTCGAAAACCATCAAGGTCATCCACAAAATGGATGTGTTTAGCTTGTCGCCCTCGGTTTTTGAGCTTATTGACTATCGCATCGCAAGTAATAATTTCTCGCAAATATCCCATATGATAGGCCCCGGAAGGTGAGATGCCGGATTCTATAATTATTTCGCCATCAGGTTTGCGAGCGGTAGCCTCGTCAGCCACCTTATTCAACCACTCCATACCTAAAAGTATAGCTTAAAGCTGTTTGCAGTTGGCAGTTAGCTAACAGCTACTGGCTAACCGCTACTAGCTAATAGAAATGATTTTGTAGGTGGTGTCGGGGGAATTTTTTAGTACGACCTTGTCGCCTTCTTTTTTGCCGATTAAGGCCTTACCGATTGGCGACTCGTCACTGATCTTACCGTTTAAGGGATCGGCCTCCATAGTACCGACGACTTGGAACTGTTTGTTGATTCCACCAGCGCTTTTAAGCTTAACCGTGGAACCCAGTTGGATCTTATTGTCGCCGCGCGGTTTCTTGATGACTTGAGCGTTCTGCAGGATATGCTCAACCTCGGTTATCCGAGCTTCCAGCCTATCCTGCTCCTCTCGAGCTGTCTGGTACTCGGCGTTCTCTGATAAATCACCCAGTTCGCGGGCCTGTCTTATTCTCTCAGCTATATGAACGCGCTGAGCAATTAAAGTAGTGTGCTCATCTCTGAGCTCGTCTATGCCGGAACTGGTTAAACGGAACAATTTTTTCATTTGGCTACTTAAAATTAATACTTTCCTCTTGAGCAGGCTCCTTAGACCGCTCTATCCGTGGTTAGCTAAATTCTTTATCGGGTTATCTAGTCTTTATCGACTAGGATTTGAGTAACTTTGTCTTTAGGTATCAATTTGGTCTCGGCTGAGCTGCGGCCTTTTTGCTCTACAGCGCCTTCCGCCAGTGTTTTGTCACTAACTACCAAACGGATGGGTATCCCAAAAAGGTCAGCGTCGGCGAACATTTCACCGGCACGCTCATCCCGATTATCATATATTACTCCAACCCCGGCGGCTGTCAACTGCTCGTATAGACGGTCAGCCTCGATCACTGTTCGGGGCTCACTGCCTAGCCTGATGAGGTAAATCCTGGCCGGGGCGACCGCCTCTGGCCAGACTAAGCCTTTATCATCGGCAAGGTGCTCAACAATGGTACCCATGACACGTCCCGGGCCGATACCATAACTACCCATGATGACTGGCTTGGCACTGCCCTGTTCATCTGTAAAAGTCAGACCTAAAGCCTCTGAGAAGCGTGTACCGAGCGGAAAGATATTGCCGACTTCAACGGCTTTTTTCTCTACCAGCTCATCTTTTGCCAGCCCCAGCTCGGCCAGAACTTCGTCGCTATAGACTTCTTTATTTACTGCCAGACGGCGGCCTTCGTGTACAAAAATAGTGTCTTCACCTACATCAGTAACTGTCTGAAACTCGTGGCTGAATTTGCTGAAACTGCCACCCGAGGCAAATGTTAGATAGGTATCCTTGCCAAGTCCCAATCTTTCAAAGATTTTGATGTAGGCCGCTTGAGCCTTCTTATAAAACTCATCATGCTCGGTCTGAGCTCGGCAAAACGAGTAAAGATCCTTCATGATGAACTCCCGGCAGCGCAGTAGGCCGTTCTTGGCTCTAGGTTCGTTTCTGAACTTGGTTTGAAAGTGGTATGCGTAAACTGGCAGGTCTTTATAAGAGTGCACGAAGTTGGTCATGATAGCCGTTAAGGCCTCTTCATGAGTGTTGCTCAAACCCAGTTCCGGGCCTTGATGGAAGCCCTGCCCTCCGTGCAGGCGAGTTTTGAACCAGATATCGACGACTTCGTCGTGCCAGCGACCGCTCTTTTCCCAAAGCTCCTTAGACTGCAGGGTGCTCATGAACATCTCTTGGCCCCCAATGGCATCAATTTCTTCGCGGATGATATTAATCACCTTGTTAAGCGTAATTAACCCCAACGGAAGAAAGCTATAAACCCCGGCCATCTCTTTGTGGATATAGCCCGCTCGAATCAATAGCTGAGCGTTCTTGGCGGTCTCATCAGCCGGCGCCTCCCGGCGGGTTTTTAAGAACATATCCGATCGTCTCATTACCCTTATTCTACATGAAAGCTAGAAGGCTCACATCTGAGCAAAGTGCAAGGCGATGTTGAAGCGCGGAGCGAGGCGTATGAGTAATACGTTGAGCGAGCACTGGAAACGGCAACGACGCAATTTGCCAGAAGCAGTGGCGGAATTCCGGCTTCGCCGGGAGCAGGCCGCCGCAGTGTGAGTCTTCTAGACGAAGTAGATTACAAAGGCAACGCTATTATTTAANCCATGTACCAGCATTGGGCTGTATAGCGCCCCGGTTCTCTCGCGCAAATAAACCAGTACAACTGACAAGATAAAGGTGTGTATAGCGGCTACCCATACCAGTGGCGCGTCACGTCCAAATTCCAGATGAGCCAGTCCGAAAATTGCGCTGGTCACCAGCATCGCCCAGATAAAACTTAGTCGGGAACGGAGTCCGGTATATAGATAACCGCGCATTAAAATTTCCTCGCCAATCGGCGGCAGAAGGACTAATGCCGCAAAGGCTATCAGTTTATCCAGTGAGGTGTTGAGCGTGTTAAAGCCAACGTCTTGAGCCTGATCGACATCAAACGACGGTATTAGTGACGTTAGAACTATGGTCGAGCTTATAAGCAATGCATAGAAAGCACCGAAACCTANCAGGCCGGATTTCAAATCGCGCCACTGTGGCCAGCGGTCAAGACCAATATCACGGAAACTTAAGCGGTTGCGGCTATAATGCAAGAATAGATAGATAAGGCCAACAGCGATACATTCGGCCAGCAGTACATAGACAAACTGGGCGCCGGCCGAATTCTCAATATCGGTGCTGACGTTGGCCAGGCCTAAAAATATGCCTAAAAATATAGCCGCTATTAATTGACTGGCGAAGAAAGCCAGCACCAGTCGGCCGATGACTCCGAGCGGGCTCCCAAAATCGGCCCTTACAGGCGAATTACTTTTTTTATCTTCAGAGGAACCGGCCGACATCGACAATGGTAATTAATACAAATAGGGTTAGTAAAACCGCCATGCCGGTGCCATGGATACGTTCTTCAACCTGAGGGCTAAACGGTCGGCCTTTTATAAGCCTAGATAGGTACATGACAAATAGCCGACCGCCGTCTAATGCCGGAATTGGCAATATATTAATTAACGCCAAGGTCAGCGAGAGAATCGCGATGATGAAGAGTATGAAGTTTAGGCCCAGAGTGCCGCCGCCCCAAAGCACCGCCACAATAGCCACCGGCCCCCCAACTTGCGATGTGGCTTTTTCATGACCTTTATCTTTAGCGGTATCATTACCAGTTACACCCCCAGCCACCAGAGATCCCAGCCCTATAAACGCGTTACCGATGCCCTTAAGGGTCAGCTCTATTAACTGTTTGGTGAAACCAAGGGCCACGATCGGTGCGCTCCAACTGCTGCGTTGGATAATCAGCTCATTAGGCGATACTCCAAGATGGCCTTTAGGGTCGTCGGTGTCCTTACTAGCTTCAACTTCAGCGGTGTCTAAGAGTTTCACGCTTTTGCTAACTTCCTTAGCATTGTGCCTGTAAACCACCGTGACCGTACGGCCGGCAAACTCTTTGGTAGTAGCTTGCAATTGCGCGGCCGATCCTATTTCGCGGACTTCGTCAGCTGCGATAATTTTGGTAATTAAATCGCGTCCGGACAGACCGATTTTCTCGGCCGGAGAGCCGGGCTGTACATAACCAGCCTGAACAAATCGATGGGTTACTTTAGTATCTGAGGCAACGCTAAATTGTTCCTGACCAACATTGTCAACAGTTAAGAGTTTAGGCATGCCAACAGCCGCTAAAAGTGTTAGCATAAGAACCCCCACCAAGAAGTTCATAGTAACGCCAGCTACCAGTATCTTTGTCTTAGCCCGAAGTGTGGCCGCGCCGAAGCTACCTTTAGCGGTATCGGCGTCATGCTCGCCNTTTAACTTAACGAAGCCGCCAATCGGCAGCCAGTTTAGGCTAAGTATCATGCCGTCCTTTCGCTTTTTGCCCCAAGCCCGCGGCGGAAAACCTAAACCAAACTCCTCAACTTTTACGCCGTTGCGTTTAGCGGCTAGGTAGTGTCCCCACTCGTGGACCAAAACCAAGCCCACAAACAGCAGAAAGCCAAGCATGAAAAAGGCAATTTGCATATGTTTTAAAGTATACCAGTCCGCTTAACCTTTACTGAGAGGTCAGACGGTCATTATTTCTTGCTCTTTGGCTTTGGCCAGCTCGTCTAGCCGGTTCTTATGCTGATTCAAGAGATCATCAACCTGTTTTTCAAACTTAAAACGTTCGTCCTTGCCTATAGACTTATTTTTCTCGGCCTGCTCGGCCTGTCTGATGGCCTCGTGGCGGGCATTGCGCAAACTAACCGCGCCCTCCTCTACTTTTTGATTCAGAACCTTGACCATATCCTGGCGAGTTTCAGTAGTCAGCGGTGGGATAGCTACCCTAACGACCCGGCCGTCATCCGCCGGATTTAGACCTAATGCTTCATTTTCACGGATGGCGGTGACGATAGCCTCTAAATTATTAGGGTCAAAGGGGCTGACTACCAATAGTTGAGCATCCGGAGCAGTGATGCCCGCCAGACCTTTGAGCGACATTTGCTGGCCATAGGCTTCAACTGTCACGTTATCCAGCATGCTGGGATGAGCCCGACCAGTGCGGAGCTTCTTGAGCTCATCTTTAAAGTGCTCCACGGCCGCCGTCATCTTAGTCTTAGACTCACTTAAAACCCGGTTACTGTCCATTGCTTAGATTATAACCCAGACGCAACTTAATAAAATACTTGACTAGTCAAGTATTTTCTACTCTGCTTCGCCGAGTTCGAAGCGGACCAGGCGGCGGACTACAATGTTCTCGCCGAGCTTAGCAATGTGGCCATTTATGACGTCATCGACAGTTGCTTCAGGATTTTTTACAAACGGCTGTTTTAACAGATCATCTACACCTTCCGGTTCAGAAGCNGCAATATGCAGGGTCAGATCTTTGACCAGCTCCTTAAATTCATCGGTTTTAGCTACAAAATCAGTCTCACAGTTTACTTCTACCAGCACTCCTATTCGGCCGTCATGACTGTAACTGCCAATAAGACCGCAGCGAGCCTCACGTTCGCCTCTTTTTACCGCTTTGGCAAGACCTTTCTTCTTCATCTCCTCCAAAGCTTTGTCAAAGTCACCACTAGAGTCAACCAGCGCCTTTTTGGCATCAGTCATCCCTACTCCGGACATTTCTCTAAGCTTCTTGATGTTTTCTATATCCATATGTACAAGTTTACAGTTTTTAGTTTGTAGTTTATAGAAGTATTTTCCGACTAATCACTATAACCTATCAACTATCAACTGTTCTTAGCCTATTCCTCTCACTGGCGCCGCACTTGCCTTATCAGCCTCGGTCGGCTTCTTTTCTTCTTTAACCGCCGTTCGTTTAGTTTCTTCTTCGGGCTTGGCATCTGCCGCTTTAGCTGGAGCTTTTACCTTAGCTTTTCCGGCCAAGATGGCCTCCTTTACATAGTCTAGTATTAGCTCAATGGTTTTGATGGCATCATCATTGGCTGGAATTGGGTAAGCTATCATGCTGGGATCACTATTAGTATCTACCACCGCTACAACAGGTATGTTCAAGCGCCGGGCTTCACGGATCGGAATGTAATCAGTTATGGTATCAGCCACAAAAACAGCGGCTGGCAGACCGTCCATGTCTTTAATGCCGCCGTAGAGGTGATTCATGGCCTCGATCTCTTCTAGAAAGCGCTGAACCTCCAGCTTACCGTACTTGGCGGCCAGCTCACCGTTTTCCATCCGTCTTTCCAATTCCTTCAGCTGTCGGATACGCGAGCCGATGGTATTCTGGTTGGTTAGCATGCCACCTAGCCAGCGCTGAGTTACATAAGGCATACCGGTATCCTCGGCAATTGCCTTGATAGCATCACGAGCCTGGCGCTTGGTACCGACCAGCAAAACCTTCTTACCCTGAGCGGTTACATCAGTTAAAAATGCTAGGGCGTTATCCAAGGACTCAATTGTTTTAGTCAAATCTATAATATGGCTGCCCTCGCGCTTGCTGTGGATGTAGGGCGCCATGCGAGGGTGCCAGCGACTGGTTTTATGACCAAAGTGTGCTCCGGCCTCAAGTAACTGCTTGATATCTACCTTGATCGACGCCAAGACTATTAATCCTTCTTTCTTCGTAAGGTCTAGCCCGATCATCCCTGCACGGCGACAACCGAGAGGACTTATGACCTCACTGCTTAATTTTGACCCGGGTATATTAACAGATTAAATCCGGTTGTTCAAGTCTCAGGCGAATCCTGCTCGTGCTGATAGACTACTGCCAGCTCGGGGTTCAGGTCCGTATTCCTTACCGCCTCTTCAAGCATTGCAACTGTTTCGGTGAGCACCCCGGCTCTCAATTTCATCTCGTCTTCAGTAGGACCGTCAAACATGATACGCCTGGGGCGGTGTTCCTCGGTGGTCAGTCGCTCGTAAACTCCTTCATTGTCAAAGTATTCCAGGCTAAAACTAAGCCTAAAGTAATGAACGGGGTCACCAACGCCGCCCTCGTGGTAAGCATGCCTATAGATTGTGGCGATTTGCCGGGCGTCTCGTCCGTCTTGGGTAACATGTCCCAGGACTACATCACATTTGTTGCGCTTCTCATCGTCGTACCCTGCTAGTCGGCCAGCGTTATTAATAAGAATCTCGTCAAGCCGATTCAGCATTACGAATTGATACTGATAGACGTTAATCGCACCAACTTCTCTAATTTGCTGGTCGGTGACTCTTTTAGGCCGAGCTATGGCCGGTAATTCTTCATCGGCCAGTTCTTCTTCAACTCTTGCTGTTAGAATTTCCAGTTGCTTGGGGTTCATAGCGTCATTGTGACCTCCCGTAACCTATATTTTGACAGAAAATACGAGGTTTCGCAAATACGCGTTGACTACGCAGGTCTATAGCGGCTATACTGTTTTGGCATGAAAAAAGGTGTTCATCCCGACAACTATCGGCCGGTTGTTTTTCAAGACAGTAACGACGGTACGATATTCCTAACTCGCTCCACAGTGGAAGCTGGGGATACTATTTCTTTGGACGGTAAGGAATACCCGCTGGTAAAAATCCATATTTCCAGCTCCTCACACCCCTTTTTCACCGGCCAAGAGAAGCTGGTTGATGTTGAAGGCCGGGTTGATAAGTTCAAGGCTCGCCAAGAAGCCGCCCGCCAGGCCAAAGAG
>C687J35174_10012779_pt1 | contig 10221 bp, 10 predicted proteins | sample RifCSPhighO2_01_FD_35174 | JGI IMG/M metagenome (IMG submission 35174)
AGAATTATTAGAGATGATAGTATTGCAGAAAAGGTTATTGGTGGGACGGTTGCTCTTAAAGAAGGGGGTCCATGGGTCGTTCTTCCATCAGATTATGCTCCTCGGGCNAAGGAAATTGATGAANTNTTTGNNGANGGTAGNCTTCCTGATCCTATCAGTCCCCACCTAGTTATGAGGAGTGTTTTTCAATATCTTCCAGATACAGAGATTTCAAGAAATCAGAAGCATCTGTACTATATGGGGACAAGCTCTTCTGCTGCAATTCAGCTTGCATATATAATGGGTGCTAGTGAGATTCATCTTTATGGAGTGGAATTTAGTAATAAAACAGAAGACGGTAGAGCGACTGGGACAAATTATTTTTATAAAGCAAAAAAAGGTGAGGCCGGAATTACTACAGATAGCCAAAGAAAAGTTATGGACGAGGTTGTAAGAAAGATAATTGACGGTGGAATAAGAATTCTTTCTCATGGACCGACTAATCTAGAGAATACTATTAGATTACCTTGATCACCTTTCTAAAAACCTGTAGCCGAGACTTGAGAAACTTGCTATTAGAAAGCTGATTAGAAATGGATGGAAATTTATTAAGAAGATTAAAATTAGGATTGGGAGAATTATTAGTCGAGGCAAGTTGAAAATTATTTCTCTTGAAACAATAAACTCAAAATAACCGTTTCTTTTAGCTAGATCGTAGCTATGCGCTTCCCAAGGTAGTTGGATAAATTTCTCGCTTAGATTTTTATATGAGTCGATGAAGAGAACTTTTGTAGAAGTATTTGCAAAAATGCGGCCGATCCACCCGAAAAAGTAGAGCGTTGTTGCTATTTTTAGCAATTTTATTTTATCAACCCTGTCAGTTAATCTTCCTAAAAATTTGAATGTTATAAGTGAGATAATTAGTGATGTGGAAATTATTAATCCAGTTTTAGAGATTGTTCCAAGAAGGATAATTAGAAATATTGGCCAGATTGTTCTTCCGATTATTGATTCTATTGCATAACCTGAGAAGCTTATTATGCTTCCCCTATTAAATTTAATAGTGGTATTTTTAATGAGGCCTTTAAAATTAAAATTCATCTTTTCGGTTTTGTCTTTTGTGAAAAATAGGGGCGTTGTTCCAAGAATGATTAGTGCTGAACTTACGGCAAATGCGATTTGGAAATTAATTGAGGCAAGAAGACTTCCTAAATATGGTGAAATTGCCGTCGCTACTAAGATAATTATCCCGAAGAATGCTAACTCTTGCCCTCTCTTTTTTTTATGGGAATTTTTTACGAAATTTAGGTGAAACCCATAGTTAAACAAAATCATTCTTGAAGAACTAATAAGGGGTAAAATAAAAAACAATGCGACGCTTTTGTCGATGTATATTAAACCGAGATAATAAAATATTGCTAGTGGTGTTGAATAAAGAATTGCGTGTTTTTCTCCAATCTTTGAGACAATTTTCGCACCTGGAAATGCTAGAAGAATAAAATAAAGAGAAACGAGAAAATAGAAAAAAAGAACGAGGTAAATTGGATAACCTAACTTATAGAGGTAAATTGGAACGAAAATATTAATTAAACTTTCTGCAAAAGTCATAATAAACATTGATGAATAGAATTGGTTGAGTTCTTTTTTTTTCGTTGTCTTATTTTGATTAGCATTAATCATTATAGGAACAGTATTTTATAGATTATAAATTATGCAGTTTGTTTGAAGGAAATATCGACGTTTAGACTTTTGTTGTCCCATGGAAAAATTTCGCCATCTAAATGTCTTTTCCACCTTGAAAGGTCGGCATCGTACATTTTCTTTGCTAACTCTTTAAATTTTATTGTTGGTTGCCAACCCAGTTCATTTTTTGCTTTTGTGAAATTTCCAAGAGAGTATGGATCGTCCGACGGTCTTTTTAGAGTATCGCTTAATTTTACATAATCTTGCCAGTTAAAATCTCCTGCGACCTTAAATACTTCTTCGACGAAATCTTTAACGGAATGCGTTTCTCCTGTTGCGATTACATAATCTTTTGGTTCGTCTTTTTGGAGCATTAGCCACATTGCTTTTACATAGTCTGGGGCAAATCCCCAATCTCTTTTCGTATCTATATTTCCAAGAGTTAACTCTTTTTGCAAATTTAATTTTATTCTTGCGACGGCATTTGTTACTTTTCTTGTTAGAAATTCTAGTGATCTTAATGGGGACTCGTGATTAAATAAAATGCCATTGCAAGCAAATATTTTATGAACTTCGCGATAAATTTTTACGGAATGAAATGCGTGAAGTTTTGATATTGCGTATGGGGAAGAAGGCATGAATGGGTGATTTTCATCTTGACTTTGACCGAATTTTCTTGCGGTTCCGTAAAGCTCGCTTGTAGAAGCTTGATAAAATTTTGTCGGGAGATTTAATTCTTTTATTATTTCCAAAAAGATTAAAGGTCCGATTGCATTTATTTGAGTAGTGTTTATTGGATCATTAAAGCTCTTCCCGATGTGACTTTGGGCGGCGAGATTATAAATCTCGTCGGGGTTGGAGATTTTTATTGCATTTTTTAAAGACTCTTTACTAGTTAGATCCGTTTCAATTAAATTTACCTTATCCTTTATTCCTAAATCCTCTAACCTCCAAAAATCTGGAGAAGATCCTTTTCGGTATGTTCCAAAAACAGTGTAACTTTTGTTTAAAAGGAATTTACTTAGGTAAGCTCCATCTTGCCCTGTAACCCCTGTTATTAATGCAGACCCCATAAGAAATTACTCTTAAAATTCTTTATAAGTTTTTGTGTAGTTTGGGCTTAATTCGAGATAGTTTAGTTTTAGTTATTACTTGGCCTTTTATTTTTCAGAATATTAATTTAAAGCTTCGCTTGAAATCCGCGACTTTAAATTCGCGGTAACTTGTCCATATTTATTCTAGGGTTAAAATCTAAGTCAAATTACTCTAACATCAATTCCATTATCTTTTAGAAATTTCTTTGAAGAGATGATGCTTTCACCGACGTAGTAAAATATACTCGCTGCACAAACTGCATCGGCGCCTTCTTTTATTGCGTTTAAAAAATCTGAGTTCTTCCCTGCACCTCCGCATACAATTAACGGAATATTAATACTACTTGAGACTTCTCTGATTAAGTCTAGGTCATAACCACTGGTTGTGCCGTCGTTGTCAATAGAATTTAAGAAAATTTCTCCGACACCTAAATCTTCTGCAATTTTAGCTAACTGACTCGGGGAAAATTCGGTCGATTTTGTTCCTGCTCGAGTAAAGGCTTTGTATCCTTCCTTGGTTTTTTTAGCGTCGATAGATGCAATTACTGCTTGAGAGCCATATTTTTTTACTATTTCTTTGATTAAATTTTTATTCTCAACTAAGGGGGTGTTTAGGACGATTTTGTCTGCTCCTATTCGAAACATTTTGTCTGCATGTTCCATTGTCTTTATTCCTCCTCCGATCGATAAGGGCATAAAACATTCTTTTGCTATATCTTCGAAAACTTTGAAGTTTGGTTCTTTATTTTCTCTTGTCGCCATGACGTCTAAGAAAATCATTTCGTCGGCGTTTCTTTCATTAAAAACTCTTGCAACAGTTGTTGGGTCTCCTACCATTCGAAAGTTTGTGAATTGCTCACTTTTTACGACGGTTCGATCTTTAAATAATATGCAGGGAATAATTCTTGTCTTTAACATATGAGATTTAGTTTGCTTTCGCAAACTGTAAATTGGCCATTTAGTTGTTTTTCTGATTTGGAAATAATTTGTTTAATCTTCATAGTTTTAATTCGCAAAAGTTTTTTAATAATTTTAATCCTTTCTTCTGGCTTTTTTCTGGATGAAACTGGACACCAAAAATATTTTCTTTTTGAATGGTGGAAATAAAATCATATCCATAATTTGTCAATCCGATTATTTCGTTTTCTTTTGCTTCCTTAAGATGATAACTATGGAGAAAATAAAAACACGAATTTTCTTCAATTCCGTCGAAGATTTTTGGGACTTCATTTTTGAAGAAGACTTCATTCCAGCCGATGTGGGGAATTTTTAGTTTTTGAGATTTTGAAAAGTCGAATTTTTTTATTGTTCCTTTAATTAGACCGAGACCTTTTGTTAGGCCTTCTCCTTCTTCTCCTTCTTCGAAGAGAAGTTGCATCCCAAGACAAATTCCAAGGAGAGGTTTTTTGTTGACGGTTACTTGTTTAATTATTTCTTCCTTTAACCCTGAAATTTCTAATTCTTTTATTGCGCTATCAAAAGCACCGACGCCAGGTAAAACTAAGTGTGATGATTTTTTTAAGTCTTCAGGAGTTTTTGCAATAAAATATTCTGCGTTTATTTTTTTAAATGCTTTTTCTACCGAAGCCATATTAGCTATTCCGCAATCAATTAATGCAATCATGTAAAATGGAGATGTAGTAGGTTTTTTAAGATTGTGGGGAGATGCTTATTAGTATTTGATAGGCATAACATATTTTAGAAAGTGTTTTAAAGGCTATATCTCTTGGTTTTTTATGGCTAGAGAGATTGAAATTGCTGGAAGGAAGATTGGTCCTGGACATCCTGCATTTATTGTAGCAGAGTTATCATGTAACCATTTGCAGGATTATCGTTTGGCTATTGAAACAATTGAGGCAATGAGAAAGGCTGGTGCCGATGCAGTAAAAATTCAAACCTATACTCCCGATACAATTACATTAGATAGTGATAGCGAGGATTTTGTTTTAAAGCAAGGAAGTATTTGGGATGGAACTAGATTTCATACTCTGTATCAAGAGGGTTTTACACCTTGGGAATGGACGGCTAATTTGAAGAAAGAGGTTGAAGAGAGAGGCATGATATTTTTTTCTTCTCCTTTTGATAAAACTGCTGTTGATCATTTAGAGGAAGTTGGAGTTCCAGTTTATAAAATTGCATCTTTTGAGATAACGGACATCCCCTTAATAAAATATGCTGCGTCAAAAGGAAAACCGATTATTATTTCTACGGGAGTTTCAGAACTTGGAGATTTGGAGAAGGCTGTTGAAGCGTGTAGAAGTGTAGGTAATGACCAAATAGCTCTTTTGAAATGTACTTCTGCTTATCCTGCACCTTATGAAGATGCAAATTTAAGAACTATTCCTGATTTGGCAAAGCGCTTTGATGTCGTCTCGGGACTTTCGGATCATACCCATGGAATTGCAGTTCCAATAGCTGCAGTATCTCTTGGAGCTAGCATAATTGAGAAGCATTTTATTATCGATAGGGATATTCAATATTCAAAGAAGAGATTTCCTGATGGAAAATATTCTAATGATAGAGAATTTTCATTAGAGCCTGTAGAGTTTAAAGAGATGGTTAAAAATGTAAGGAGAGCTGAAAGGGCACTTGGGGAGATTAATTATGATCTTAAGGGTGCTTCGAAAAACTCTAGAGAATTCGCTCGATCACTTTACATTGCTGAAGATATGGTGGCTGGAGAAATTTATACGGAAAAGAACGTTAGGAGTGTTCGACCCGGGGTTTTGGAATGCATCCTGAAAGACTTCCTGAAATTTTGGGAAAGAGGGCTACAAGAGATGTAAAGAAGGGAGAGAGGATGAGTGAGGGGATGTTTTGAAATAAAAGATTTTTAGCGATATAGAATAAGTTTAAATAATATTTTGCTGTTGTATCTATAATCTATGGAAAAAGATAATGTGTGTACTATATGTAGGGAGAGGTATAAATTTAACGGATATTACCTCTGCGATAAATGTTTCGATAAGTTTGCTGACGACTATTTAATTAAAGATAGGGAAAAAATGCAAGAATTCGAAAATAAGAAAAATTCTATGAAATATTTATATGAGGCATTTTATAGAGCAGATTATAAAGGTGAAAAAGGCAAAAATACAGAAATAAATTTAAGAATAGACATTTATTCTGATAAAAAGCTAACAAAGATGGAAAGACATTGGCAGATAGAATCTACTAGAAGTAAAATTTTAGTATTAATCAAGCAAATTTTATCGGCAGAAAAAGGGAGCGTTATACTAAATGTAGAAACATATATTCTACCAACAATCGTCGAATCAGATAAAAAAATTACTTCCAAGCGAACTACAAGAGATTTAGGAAAAATAAAACCCAAAAAGAATTTAATTATCATGATTACTAAATATTAGGTAAGTCAATCAACCCGTATCCCAATAATAATTAGAGGTTATATTCTTCCCTTAAAACAAAGATATTTAAACCCGATTTTATTTAGAAAAATTATGAAATATACGAGGGTCGTTAGGAGTATAATCGTAGAACTAGCAGTAATATTTTCGGCAATCCAAATTAGTAAATATGTTCCTACGAATAGTATTTGGACATTTATTGCCTTAGTAGTTCTTGTTTTGGCACTAGTGTTAAAACATACTTTAATAGAAAAATAACCTACACAAAATCTTTTAAAGTCTAATAATCTTCTTGGTTGATGATAGAACTTCCTGATTTTTCAAAGCCGTTCGAGTATGAGAATAATTTTTATTTCTCTTCGGGAATTGGAAGAATTGGAAAATTGATTGCGCATTATGAACTTTTTAAAATGGTTAAGGATTTGCCCGGAGAGATTATTGAGTGCGGGGTTTTCAAGGGATCATCTTTGATTCGGTTCGTTACGTTTAGAAATTTATTTGAGAAGGGAAATTTGAGGAAGGTTGTCGGGTTTGATGCTTTTGGAAAATTTCCTGAAACTAATTTTGAGGAGGATAAGGTGATGAGGCAAAAGTTTATTGATGATTCTGGAGAAGAGGGGATCGACGTTGAACAGCTTTACGATATATTAGATAGGAAGAAAATAAGAACGAATGTTGAGTTGATTAAGGGAAATGTTTGTAAGACTGTTCCGGAATATGTTTTGAAAAATCCTGATTTGAAGATTTCTCTTTTAAATATTGATACAGATATTTATGAACCTGCAAAAGTTATTTTAGAAAAATTGTGGCCGAAAATTGTTAAGGGGGGAGTTTTAATTCTCGATGATTATGGTGTTTTTCCTGGAGAGACGAAAGCGGTCGATGAATATTTTAAGGGGCAAAATATAGAAATAAAGAAATTTGATTATTCTGCTACACCCCGATATGTAATCAAGAAATAAATACTAGAGTGGGGAATAACAAAACTTTTAAAGGTCGTTTTTATGAGTAGAAAATGGAAAATCAAATAAAAGAGCAGGCGGATAAGTGGAGAGGGATTTTTGGAAAAGATTACACTGATAGAAATCCTCAAACTATTTCTGAAATGGAAAATTTGTATATTAAAAATTTTGGAGTGAGAAGGACGGAGCTTAATAGTGAATTTCTTGAAGGGCTTAGTAAAGACATGAAAATTTTAGAGGTTGGTTGCAATGTTGGAACTCAACTTAGAGTACTTGAGTCTCAAGGATTTACAAACCTTACTGGAATTGAAGTTCAGGATTATGCCGTNGGTGTTGCGAGAAATCTTTCGCCAAAAATTAATTTTGTCGTTGGCTCTGCACTTAATCTTCCTTTTGAAGATAATTCGTTTGATTTAGTTTTTACAGCCGGAGTTTTAATTCATATTAATCCCAAAGACTTGGATAAAGTCCTTAGAGAGATTCACCGTGTATCAAAAAAATATATTTGGGGATATGAATACTTTTCTGAAGAGTACAAGGAAATAGATTATAGAAGCAATAAAGAACTTGGGTGGAAGAATGATTTTTTGGGAGCATATATGGGTAAATTTTCTGACTTAAATCTCTTGAAAGAAAAGAAAATTGATTACCTTGATGATTCTAATACGGACCATATGTTTTTGCTTAAGAAAGTTTGATTGATGGGAGATTAAATATGAATTCTTGACCATAATAATATTTTTAAAGTGATTCTTGATTGGAAGTATATGGAAGATGGGAATAATAAAGGAGGGAATCTGCCTCGGCTTATGAAACTTGAGACACATACGGATGAAAGAGGTTACTTAGTTCCGCTTACTAACAAATTAAATGATGAGCTTGGAAAACCTATAAAGAGGACCTATGTCGTTGGAAATTTTAGTAAGGGAACGGTTAGGGGACTCCATTATCATGAGGAGGAGATAAAGGTTTTTTTTGTTGTTAAGGGATCTGCTAAATTTGTTGTGATAAATCCTAATAATGCGTTGGACAAACACTCTTTTGTTTTAAGTAGTCGGTCTCATCAGCTCGTGATAGTTCCTCCGATGTATGCTAATGGTTGGGTTTCTTTAGAAGATGATACAATTTTAGTTAGTCTTTCTACTTCTACTTTTGAAGAGAGTACGAAGGATGATAAGCGATACGACCCTTACCAATGGGGAGATGTTTGGACAATTAAAGCTCGATAAGATTAAAATGGAATTAACTGATAAAATAACCGTTGATAAGAACCTTACTATAAAGGATGGAATGAAGAAAATAGATGGGTGTGGTTTTGGAATGGTTTTTGCCGTCGATAAAGGGGGGAGGGTTTGTGGTCTGATGACGGATGGAGATATTAGAAGGGCGATTCTTAGAGGACATGAGGTTAATGAAAAAATAGAGAATATAATGAGAAAAGATTATATTTTTTTGTATGAAAAAGATGTGCGTAATCCTATTGCCGTATCGGACAAAATAAAAAGACTTTATGAGAGAGATAACGTCGCTAAATTTATTCCAGTACTCGATGATAATGGTCGACTTTTTGGTTTGTTTCATTTTGGAATTTTTGGAAGATGGGGGGAAGATACACTTGAAAAAAATAATCGAAGAATTTTAGTCGTTGGAGGTGCCGGATATCTTGGATCATTAATTGTTAGGAAACTTCTGAACAGGGGGTATAAAGTTAGGGTTCTTGATTTATTTTTATTCGGAGAAGATTCATTAAAGGAGGTTAGGAATAATCCGAATCTTGAAATTATAAGAGATGATGTTCGGAATTTGAAAACGGTTTCTTCGGCTCTAAAGGGGGTTGATTCAGTAATTCATTTAGCCGCAATTGTGGGGGATCCAGCGTCGCAAAATAATCCTGAGGAAACAATTGAAACAAATTATTTGGCGGCTAAGATGCTTGCTGAAGCTTGTAAGTATAATCAAGTTAACCGTCTTATTTACTCTTCGACTTGCAGTGTTTATGGTGTTGGAGATAATCAGTTAACTGAAGAAGCTCCGTTAAATCCTGTCTCATTATATGCTCGAACAAAAATAAAATCCGAGGAGGCGATATTGGGTCTTGGTGATGAAAATTTTTCCCCGTGCATTTTAAGAATGGCTACGCTTTATGGGTATTCTCCTCGAATGAGGTTTGACTTAGTTGTGAATACACTCACGATGAAGGCAGTAACTGAAGGAAAAATAAATATTTTTGGCGGAGAACAGTGGAGACCGCTTTTGCACGTAGAGGATGCTGCTCAGGCATATGTTGATTGTGTCGAGGCACCACTTTCTAAAATTAAAGGGGAGATATTTAATGTTGGTTCGACGGAGCAAAATTATCAGATATCTGAACTTGGAAGAATGGTTGAGAGATTAGTTCCTGGGACAAAAGTTTCTTTTGATGAAAGTGAAATGATAAAAGGAAAACAGGACATGAGAACGTATAATGTTTCGTTTGATAAAATAAAGAGAATACTTAATTACTCTGTTAAAAGGAAACTTGAAGAGAGTATTTTAGAAGTCAAGGATAAAATAAAAAATGGCGAGATAAAGAACGTGAAGGATTCTTCCCATTATAATTTTATTTCTTTAAAGGTGGAGATGGATCGCATTCCTTATTCTACTCAAGAAATTGATGAAAGTGATGAGAAGGCTGTTTTGGAAACTTTGAGGTCGGGGTGGTTAACTCAAGGACCGCGGATAAAAGAGTTTGAGGAGAAATTTTCAGAGTTCGTTGGATCAAAATTTGCCGTTGCTGTTCCAAATGGGACGGCGGCTCTTCATTTGGCCTGTCTTGCTTGTGACTTAAAAGAAGGTGATGAGATGATAACAACTCCTATGACATTTGCTGCTTCGGCTAATTGTGCACTTTATTGCGGGGCAAAACCCGTTTTTGCAGACATTGGNGAGGATGGATTAATCGAGCCAGAAGAAATAAAAAAGAAGATAACTGAAAAGACGAGGGTAATTATTCCAGTTCATTATGCTGGGCTTCCTTGCCGGATGGATGAAATTTATGAGATTGCTAAAAAAAATAATTTGACAATAATAGAAGATGCTTGTCATGCCGTGGGCTCGAAATATAAGGATAAAAAAATTGGAGCGTGTGATTATTCG
>C687J35174_10012782_pt1 | contig 10221 bp, 12 predicted proteins | sample RifCSPhighO2_01_FD_35174 | JGI IMG/M metagenome (IMG submission 35174)
CAAAAAATCTTTGAATATCATGTTCTTTTTTCTCAGATAAAAGACACTCTCATAAATGAAAAAAGTTTAAAACAGGTCGCTGAACTTTCAACAATTTATGAAACAGAAAAGAAAGAGCAGGAAAATAATCTTTTGAAAAAGGATAATCAAATCATTGAAGAAAAAAGTCAAAAACAAAAATGGGGATTATTGGGATTAGCGGGAATTGTAACTCTGTTAGCTGGAGGCGGAGCTCTTTTATATAAAAGCAGAAAGAAAATACATAAAGCTAAAAAAATAATTGAAGAAAAAAATAAAGAGATTACAGATTCAATGAACTATGCAAGAAATATCCAGAGGGCAATACTTCCCAGCGAATTAGAAGCAAAAAAACATCTTGAAGAGCATTTTATTTTTTATAAGCCAAAAGATGTTATTTCCGGCGACTTTTACTGGATTGCGGAAAAAAATAATAAAACTTATTTTGCCGCCTGCGATTGCACCGGCCACGGCGTGCCGGGCGCATTTATAAGTGTTCTTAATTCGGGGCTTTTAAATAATGCTGTAAATGAAAAACAAATTGAAAAACCAAATGAAATTTTTAACTATGTAAGAAATGAAATAATTAATTCTTTAAAATCAAAAGGAGAGAGCGGAGAGCAAAAAGACGGCATGGATGCTGTTTTATGCTCCTGGGATAAAAAGACAAATACTTTGGAATTTGCCTGCGCAAACAATCCTCTTTTTTTAGTTAGAGATAATAAAATAAATGATTTCAAAGAAGATAGAATGCCCGTGGGATATCAGGATGAATTAAAACAATTTAAAAATAATGCGATTGAATTGAAAAAGAATGATGTAATTTATATTTTTTCTGACGGCTATCAAAGCCAGTTTGGCGGACCCCAAGGAAAAAAATTTATGAAAAAAAACCTTAGAGAACTTTTGCTCTCAATAAGTCAAAAGCCGATGGATGAGCAAAAAGAAATTTTAAATAAAACGATTAATGATTGGATGGCTTATATAAATCCTGAAGACAAAAAAACCTACGAGCAGACAGATGATCTTTGCGTGATTGGTTTAGAATTTAAATCTATTTTTAGGGAATTTAATTAATGTTATCTAATTATCAACTGCACAGTTCAGGATGACTTCCGCCACATGACGCTCCCATTTCCTCACAATCTCCCCACAATCTGGTTTCTCACAACAGCACTTTTGATAAATGCCAAGGATAAAAATTCCTACCGTGGCGACTACCACCGCAAGTATCCAAAGAAATGTTTTTTTATCGTTTTTTTTTCTTATTTAAAGAGTACTGCACGGACCACCAGCAGATGAAGGACCGCCCGAATATGCCTGTGTGTATATTGTTCCGCCAATACACGTTTGTATTCCTCTTTGTGTTGTACCATCTGTTCCGCCACTAGAAGGAACACAGCACTTATTTTCATTTCCATTTAGAAGATAGAAAATTTGTGTCCATCCTCTTGGGCAAAAGCTTGTAGAACCAGAACCACTTGATCTTAAACTTATTCTATTTGTTGAATCAGTTCTAACTCCTGTTGAAACGCCAGTAGAACTTCCACCGAATAAATCACTAAACCAAGAAGCAGAAACAATTGACATACTTAACAAGAATATAAATGCAAAACTTATTATCACCAAACTCTTTCGCTTGACATTTTTGGAAAGCGATTGAGAATTTTCAATTCTCTTTTTCATTTTAATATTAAAGAAAAGGGATTTATAAATATTTGTTTTTTAAAAAATAAAAATTTCAAAATAACTAACTCTTTTTTTCAGGAAATTTTAATTCATATTTTTTATTTTTTGCAAAAAACTTTATTAAATAATCAATTAATATAACCGCGCCAATTAAAATTGAAAAATAAAAAAGTCCGATTTTTGAAAATTTCGGAAGAGTATCTTTTGTTAAATAACCGATTATCCCGACAAAAACGCCGATAGATGCTAAAATTTGAATTGATCTAATTCCCGAAACATTTGCTTTATTTGAGACTTCAACTAAAACACTAATTGCAGAATCCACATAATTTTTAGTCATGCTCCAAATTTCCTTGATGTAAGAATGAGTATTAAATAAATCTTCAAATTTATATTGAAAAAGTTCAGTTAATTGTTTTTCTATATTCAAAGTTTTTGCTAAAGATGCCCTTGTGTGCGCATAGCTTGACATTTGATTAATTCTGTTATTAATTAAGTATATTGTTTTTTTATGAATTTCCAACTGCACTCTGTAGAATTCAACATCTTTTCCAAGGACAAATTTTCTTTCTTTAATTTCAGAAATTTCTTCCCAAATTTCCCGATGTATGCTCAAATATCTATGGAGTTGGCTCTTGAATTCCCTGAAAAAAATTTGCGTTTCAACAATTGAATTAAGAATTTTCTCATCGCTTGTTCCAACTGCAAAAATATATTCTGGAGTTTTATAGACGCTGATTTCTTTTGACGTGGTTTTGTTGTAAACTCTCCCAAATTTTTGCGGAACATCAAATTCAGAATGTTTTCCGTCAAACTTGGTTATTACAATTTGGTGCGATTCTTTTATCTCTGAAAGAATTTTTGGCGTCGGCGCTCCCAAAGAAAACAAATAATTTATTGCGGGATTAAAAGAATTTTCAAAATAATTTTTAAGCAGTTTTACAGATGATNCTATATTTTTTGTTTTCTTAATTTCCAGAATATAAAGTCCGTCTTCATAATATCTTANTTCTATTCCGCTTTTAGTTTCTGCCTTGACAAAATCAAGATTTCCTGTTTCTTTTATTGTGAATTTTAAATTCAAATCTTTATGAAATTCTTTTAATTTTTCCTTAGAAAGAGACAACCGAGATTCGCATTTAGATAAAAAATCATAAATTTCAGTCAAATGCAAAGATGTTCGCTGATACCATCCTCCAAAAGTTATCTTAACCTCTTCTTCCATGAGGATATAGAATTAATATTATATTTAAAGGTTGTTAAAGTTAGTTTTAAAACGCCCCGTCCTCTCTTCGAACCGAATGAAAACCAAGGTTTTCCTTTCGAAACCTTTCCTTTACGCTTTAAAATATTTAGCCAACCTCGGTGGATAGAACTTTCAGTTCTATGAAACGCCCCGTCCGAGATTCGAACTCGGGTCACCGCCGTGAAAGGGCAGCATTCTTGGCCACTGAACTAACGGGGCACTACATAGAAGCCAACTTTTACATATTTTAAAATGTTTGTGAATATAATTTTATTAAATAAACTCCATCAGACGTTAAGTTTTTATACTTCTCAATTTTATTCTTTAAATGGGAATTGCGGTGACAATTATAATTATAGCTCTTGTAATTGCATTAATCTGGATATTTGTTGAATTAAGAAGATTCAAACACAAATTTTTTGCAATTTTTTTAATCGTTCTGATATTAGCCAGCTATTTTGGATTTGTAGTTCCACTTAAAGGAAAAGACGTAAACTATAAATCCATTGACGGACTTCAGAATGTTGCAAAACTTTATTTTATTTGGATTGGAAGTATTTTTAAAAATTTTAAAACAATTACCGCGAATGCAATTAAATTAGATTGGAAAGGCGACGCTTCAAATATAACTGCAAAAAACAGCTCAAAATCCTAAATTAAAATTGTCTATGAAAATTTTAATATTTATTTTAATTTTTTTTATAGTTGTGGGTTTGATATTAATCAACAATAATAATTTACATTTATCTGATAAAGAACAATTAAAAACTTTTTCAAAATTATATTTCAACTGGCTCGGTNAAATTTATTCTAATGTTTTCAGTATAACTGGGCATNTTTCTAAACTAAATTGGTTTCCAGATTAAAGCAAATTCCGAAAAAATTTATATTAATTAGTTTTTCTAAATATGAAAGCTAAAAATCAAACTAAAAGCTTTTAAACTAGAAATCCTATAATGTAATATGGCTAAAAAGAGCGTGAAAAAGTCACGAAAAAAATCTGTTGCCGTTAAAAAGAAAACAATTCCAGTAAAACAAATTACTTCAAGATACAGCTCAAGACTGGCTTTAAGAGATCTTATTTTATTTGCGCTTTTAGCAATAATTAGTTTTATTTTATTCACCGTTTCAGGAAATACTCTTTATCAGGACACTTTTTATTTATTAGCGATTCTTTTTGGATTTATTGCTGTTGCGTTTTTAATTGTTTTCTTAGTAATTATTTTTGCAAGGGGAAAAGTGAAGAAATCTGCTAAATAAAAATTTCTATAAAACCAATTAAATAATTTTATATATCTTATTCTTAATTAATATTCTATACGCCTCAGTAGCTCAGTTGGTAAGAGCGCAACATTGGTAATGTAAGCGGAAATAAAATTTCGCAAACATTTTCATACCAAAAATGTTGAGGTCCTGAGTTCAACTCTCAGCTGAGGCTTTTCGAACGAAGTGAAGAAAAACGAACGCTAAAATCTAGAAGAGATTTTTTAAGCTGNGGCTTTTGTTTTATTGCAAAATAGATTTTATACTTCAACAATTCTTATAAATGCAAAATGTTTTATTCATTTATGGCAAAAAACCTCGCGTCAACATTTTCTTTTATTTTGCTTTTACTATCCTTATTATTTTTTATTCTTCCAGCTCTTATCGGAAACTCTTCTGCAATTGTCGCATTGTTTATAATTTCATTTGTATTGTTAATTGTAGCTTTTGTCACTTCAATATCAGGATTAACCGATGAAACAGGAAAATATTCGNCATTAGGTTTATTTTCNCTGGTTGTTTCAATTATTTTCTTCTTATTTCTAATTATTGGCGCTTTGATTCAGATTTAAGATAGTTTTATAAAATCTTTTTAAATAATTTCTTTATGACTGAAAAATCNAAATTAAAAAAATTAAAAGAAGAATATTCTAAAATTCAAAAGAAATACACTTTTCCAAGTTTTGATAAATTAAATGAAGATTTCAGAATAGAAAAAGTTGCTCAGGAAGAAACTGATTTTTTAGTCAGGGAAATTAGAGAAACAATCGGAGAAACCATTGAAAATTTTCTAAGATTTGTTGAAGCAATTTTAAATCCAGTAAATGTCCCGATGTTTTTATTCCCAATTATAAAAGCATTAAACATTGAAGAAAAGAATAAATTATCTGAAATTTACAAAAAGCTCTCAAAATTAGAAATTGATGCGATGAAATTAATTGATTATTCTGAAAAAAAAGAAGCTGAATTTATTAAAAGTTCATACACTCTTTGGCAGGAAATCAAAAAAGATTTCCCAAAAATTATTGAAAGTACGGGAAAAAGAACGGAAGTTAAATCTGAAAAATCTGAAAAAGGATATTTTGGATGATTAAACCAACTTCTCAAAAATCTTTTCCAGCTCAATTTCAAATAATGCAACAGGCATTTTTATTTTCCAATTCTTAAGTATTTTCGGATGAATTTCTCCAAGATATCCAATTTTATCCTCGCCTAAAATTATCTCTGCAACTCTGCCGTCTATAAAATGTATTGGAAATTTTTCAGGTTCTTTGAGCATAACATTTATGTTTAACATATTAAAAAGATGAAAAAGAACTTGCTTCATCTCGGTAAAATTTCCGGAAACTAATGCTGCTGAAAGCATTTCTTTTTCAATTATCTTTTTGCTCATATTCAATTCAAAAATTTTTCCAGTTTCAAAAATTCTTTGCGGATATTCTGAATCTGTATTTTCTGAAAATGTTTTCAATAAATAATGCGTCAAATCTTTTCTTAGAAGATTATAGTCTGTTTTAGATTCTTCAACTTCAATAAAATCCCTTTCTTGTTTTTCCGGAACTCCCATTTTCTCAAACTGCTCTTTTCTATTTGTTAAATGATAATTGGAAATCTCAAGCATATTTAACCCAGATAAAATTTCTGAAATTTTTTTCTTAATAATCTCTTTTGAGTTTTCATGTCCAATTGTTGAAATTTGAGGCACTTCCGGGATAAAATTATCATAACCATAAGCAATTGCAATATCTTCAATCAAATCAACTTCATGCAAAACATCTAATCTCCAAGAAGGAGTCTCAACTTCTTTGTCTGAATAATTATGCCCCATTTTTTCAAGAAATTTTTTAATTTGTTTTTCATTTAAATCCAAGCCAAGAAGTTTGTTTGTGTTTTCAATAGAAATTTTTCTTTTTTCTGTTTTCAAATCCGGAGTTATTTTTGAGCTGACTTTCATCTGATATATCTCGCCCCCAATTTCTGCTAAACTTGTAACAATTATATTCAAACATTTTTCAAGAATCCATAAATCAAACCCAGAACATTCAACAAAAACTTCTTTTGTTTCTTCTGTAATTTTTCCGGTTAATTGTGAGTTTATTATCGGAGGCATACTTAAAATGTTTTTGTCAGCGTCAATAAAAACAGGAAANTTGGATTTNCCTGCAAGCAAATGGGCGTAATCCCTGCCAGTCGGATGTCTTTGCAAAATTTCAAGCCCGGACATTTCTCTTGTCGCTTCAAGAGGAATAAACTTTATCTTGTCCGGCTCTAAAGCAATATAAGTTATCGGCAGTTTTATCTTTTCTAAAGGATAAATTCCTATTGCAAGCTTTTTTCTTTTTCTCCCGACTGTAAAATGAAGTTTTTCCTGAATATCAATCAATTCTTTTATTTTTTCATTATTCAAATTTAATTTTTTTACAATAGCGCATACAGTATATGGACGAACTTCTTTTACAGAAGAATCCACAATCACTTCATAATCTTTTTCAGGTTTTTTCAGTTCATACCTTTTCAGTCCCTTAGTTTTTTCAAGGAAACTTAAAAAACTTCTCTTAAATCCTGAATAAGACAACAAATCGGGTCTGTTTGGATTTACTTCAATTTCAATTTCATTGTCTGTAATTTGCTCAAGTGTTGTTCCAAACATCGCGATTTTATTTTGCATAGCTTCGTCTAATTTTCCAATTTCTTTTTCAAAAGTTTTTCTACTAAATTTTATGTTTGACATTTTAATTTAAAATTTTTTTTGCTATTTTATTTAATTCTTCTTTGTTAACAGGCTTTGTTCTTTTTTGATTTAATTCTCCCATGCTATTTATTGGAACTAAATGAATATGAACATGTAAAACTCCAAAACCTTCTATAATTAACCCGATTTTTTTTGATTTTAATTTATTTTTTAAAAGTTTTGCAAAAGATTTTACTTTTAACATTAATTCTGAATATTCATTATCTTTTAAATCAAACAAATATTCAGTATGTTTTTTTGGAATTAACAAAGTATGCCCTGAATTTATTGGATTCACATCTAAAAATGCAAAATGTTTTTCATCTTCATAAATTTTTACAGCTGGAATTTCTCCTTTCACGATTTTACAGAATATGCAGTCAATTTTCATTTTATTTTATCCAAAATTTAATTTTACGAAGTTGATCAATATCATTTTTATACAACTCTCTTAAATCTTTAATTCCATAATAATTCATCAGTGTTCTGTCTAATCCTGGACCCCATGCTAAAACAGGAATATTTTCTCCTAAAAGCGGAATTACAACTTCTGGTCTGAAAATTCCGGCGCCTCCAAGCTCAAGCCATTCTTTTTTTTCTGAATGCCAGACATCTATTTCAACTGACGGCTCCGTATATGGAAAATATGCGGGTCTGAATCTGATTTTTTCAAAGCCCATTTTTTTAAAAAATTCTTTTAAATATCCAAGCAAATGCCTGAAATTTGCATTTTTATCAACGACAATTCCTTCTGTCTGATTAAATTCAAATCCGTGTTTCCAATCAATTGTTTCGTTTCTAAAACATTTTCCGACGGCAAAAAATTTCGCGGGCAATTCAGAAATTTTTAAATTAACAAGTGTCTGCGCTGACAAACAGGTTGTATGCGTTCTTAAAACAAGTTTTTTTGCTTTTTCCTCGTCCCATTTATATTTCCATCCAGAACTTCCAGCAACGCCCGTTTCGTGCGCTTCTCTGACTGCTTTGACTAATTTTTTATTTTCCGGCAGTTCAATATTTTTATTAATAAAAAAAGTATCCTGCATTTCCCGAACAGGATGATCCTGCGCAGTGAATAGCGCATCAAAATTCCAAAAAGAACTTTGAATATAATCTCCGTTCATTTCCTGAAAGCCCATTTCCGTCCAGACTTTTCTTGCATAATCGCATGCCTGATTTACAAAATGCCTTTTGCCCCCATTTATCAACGGAACTGGAGAAGTTATGTCATATCTCCTAAATTTTTTTCCTCTCCAAGAATCGTCGCGAATCATTTCAGGAGTAATTTGTTCGAGCATTCCGCCGTCTTTTATTTTTAATTTTATTAATTTTTTTCCAAGATCTGTAAGTTGTATTTCAATTAAAGTTTCTTCTTTAATCTCTAAAATATTTTTTCTATTTTCTAATAATTTTAATGCAAATCTTTGTTCATCTGTCAAGGAACCATATTCCAGAGGCAGGGAATCTAAAAAAATTTCTTCTAACATTTTTTTTGTTATTTCAAATTTATCTGCATTTAGAATTAATTTTTCTTTTTTTAATTCAATCATTGCTTTTTTCTTTAACACTCCAATTGCTGCTTTAAATTCGTCGTCTGTTAAAGAAGCCTGTTTTGGCGCGTCCTGAATCGTTGCAATTCTTCGTTCATTAAGCAGATTAAGAAGTCTTCTTTCCGGAAGCCCTTTTTTCCTGTACAACGCGCCATTTACTCCGATTTCGATTATTTTTTTCTTTTTATATAAAAGTTTTACAATTTCTTTATTTTGAAGATATTCTAACGCCCTTAATACAGAAACTTTGTCCAAATTTGTTTTTTTACAGATATTTACAACTGATTCTTCAAGATAAGGCAAAATCTTTAATTCATTAGGACTCAAAGATTCGATAAGTTTTTCAGTTTTTTTATTTACGCCCTTTTGGGTATCGTCTTTTTCCATTTAAAACATAAGAAGAGCTGGTTTAAAAGTTTATTTTATAAGGTTTTCGTCATCCATGTCGGCATTCCAAGAACTGCCCCAAGAGATTTCAAATCATAAGTATCCCTCTGGTTTTCAGGATTTTGAATTATAAATTTCATTTTCAATTTGTTTTTATTGCATAATTTTATATTTTGTTTTAATCTTGCAATAATTTTTGGTTTTTCATATTGACTGGCTTGAATTATTTCATCAAAATTTATTCCTATTGCAACATCTTTCTCTTTTGCAATTTTTGCCAGAACCTGATTAAATCCTGAATTCCTTTGTTTTTGAAAATCTTTTTTTCCCGTTAAATTAATTAATAAAATATGGATTTGAAGTTTTTCTAAAATTTTTCTGTTTAATTCATCATCTTCAGAATTAAAAATTATTATTTTCTTTTCTTTTTGAGCTTCATGAATTGCTTTGCGGGCTTTTTCAAAATTGTTTTCGCGGATGATTATTTGTTCTGACATTTTATTATATNCCTTTTAAACCCAATAATCTTTTTAAATAATTCCTTTTTATTTTTAAAATGTCATCTTATCTTGAAAAATATCTTCTTTGTCATGAGAAACATGTTCCTTTTTTGGGTAAGAAAATTCTTGATTATGGCTGCGGGCAGGGAACTATTACAAATTTAATTAAAATGCTTAGTGGAAATGGTTTAGTTTATGGATATGATCCTGATAAATTCAAAATAGAATGCGCTAAAAAAAAAGAACGGCGAAACATTTTCTTTACTAGTTCGTTAGAAAATATTAATGGAAATAAGTTTGAGAGTATTTTTTCAAGTTTTGTTTTACATGAATCTGGTTTTAAGTTGATTAATAAGATGGCTTATTTTTTAATGCCCGAGGGATATTTGATTGTTTTAGATCATGATAAAAAAGGAATCTCTTTCGATAATTTTGAAGAATATTTAACAGAACAAGATAAAAAAAACCACAAAGAATTATCTATTGAAGATATTTGGAAACAACACACTAAATATGAATTAAAAGATTGTATTTCTTTTGCAGAAAATAATGGATTTAAAACAATTCGGGCATATTCTCATAAAGATTTAAATTTTGGAGCTTATCTTTGGATTGGAAAGAAGTTACTCTAATCGCTAATTTTCGTACCAATAAACTTTTTTCCATTCAATAAATTATCAAGCTCTTTTGGAGATTCTATAATATATGTAGGGATTTTNTTTTTNAAAATCATTTTTGCNGCAGTTTGGTCTAAAACAAAATGCTGTCCAGGCTCAAATTTAATTTTATTTGCCAAGGCATTAAAATCTTTCCAGGAAATTTCTGGAATAAATTTTG
>C687J35174_10012786_pt1 | contig 10217 bp, 14 predicted proteins | sample RifCSPhighO2_01_FD_35174 | JGI IMG/M metagenome (IMG submission 35174)
ATAATTCCAATTCTAGTATCTGCATTTGCATGGAGCATTGCAGTTGCTATAGGTGTATCAATTGCAGTAGGACTGGGATTTACACTAAAAGACATGCTACCTGGTTCAATTTTTGGCGCATCTACTCAACGCTCTATTCTTAAAGTAGGACAAAAAGTCAAGATAGGTGAAGTTACAGGAACTGTCACCGCATCACATTTGCTTCATGTTATTGTAACAAATGATAGAAATGAAAGCATTGTAATCCCAACAAAATCCTTGATGAATCAGTCGATTACAATNTTTAACTAGATTTTTTCATTTAGTATTTTATTCGTTATTCTAGCAAATCTAAACTCAAAATATCAAAAACTCCATTAAGGTGATATTTGAAAACATATCTGTTGAGAGAAATATCTGAACCACGACACCTTGAACCACATCTTAAGGAATCAAGTGCAATGCGTGATTTTGTTTTTGGTTTTGGTGATGGAATAAATACATCGCTAGGTATTGCTGCGGGAGTTGGTGGTGCTGATGTTTCAGCCAACATAATAATTCTTGCTGCATTAGTTGGAATGTTTACTGGTGCAAAAGCTATGGCTGTTCAAAACTATCTTGCAGTAAAAACTCAAAGACAATTACTGACATCAGAGATTGAACGTGAGAAATGGGAAATTGAACATAAACCAGATGANGAAAGAAAAGAAATAGAAGACATTTACATAGCTAAGGGTTTTTCTGGAAAAGAACTTGAAATGATTGTAGATAAGATAACTTCTGATAAGAAAGTATGGCTTGATACAATGCTCACAGAAGAACTCAATTTGAATTTGGATATTGCAGGAAGTCCTCTAAAAAGCGCATTGCGAATGTTTGTTTCTTTTCTAGTTGGTGGAATGTTGCCTATATTGCCATTTTTCTTTCTCTCCGGGTTGGATGCCCTTTTTGTTGCAATAGGAATTAGTATTTCTACATCTTTTACCGTTGGTGTAATTAAATCNAAAATGGCAAATACCAACAAACTAGTTGGGGGTTTGGAAATGGCAGGACTTGGCACTGGAATTGCTCTAATTGGATATGGTATTGGAAGTGAATTATCTAATTTAGGAATAATTAGTGTTTAGTTATGATATTTAGCTTATACTGATCATTACTATGAATGATTTCTACGTGATTGTTATATTCAAAAATACNATNTGTTCAATATGAAATCNTGGAAATGTTATAGATGTGATCTTACGTTCAAGCAAGAACTACATGCCAACATACATCAAGATATTACAAATCATCCATTTAATCAGATTGGAGTTTAGGCTCTGACACATTCTTGCATTAGATGAAAAAATTATTTTTATGCCGCATTCATTTTTGCCAACCTAGTTTCAAAACATAGATCAGAAAATCTAGTTGATTTGTATAGGATAATTAATATACAAACAATGTCTTATGAATAAAATGCTCAAAATTGCATTGCTGGTTTTAGTTGCAATATCGATTCCACTCTCTGCTTTTGCAGAACCAATGATCGAACTGAGCACTTCTCAAACTGAAATACAATCTTTGGATTCTATATTGGTTATTGGTAAGATAACTGGTGTGTCTATTTTCAAACCAGTTACCCTCACTGTTATTTCCCCTGATGGAGAAATTATCTATGCGCCAGAATTACCATTTGATGATGATGGTGTATTCAAACGATTGATTCATCCACCACTTCCAAGCTTCAAGAATGGTGTATACACGGTAATTGCAAGTCATGAAGATACAGAAAAAACTGCACAAATACAATTCACAGTAATTGGTTCAACTATATCTCCAATAAAATCTCCTGCCAAATCCCCAGAACCTGAAATAATTGATAATAAACCAAGTGCCATAACTCTTTCTACTGAAACTACATTTGGTGACAATAAAATTATTGTAACTGGAAGTACAACTAGTTCTACCACCGATGTTACATTTACAGTAACTTCCCCTAATGGGAATTTGATTTCTATTGCACAGGTCACACCAGACACAAATGGTGAGTTTTCAACTGAGATCATATCTGGGGGACCAATGTGGAAAGAAGATGGATTTTACACAATTACTGCAAATCAGGGTCTCTCGTCAGAGCATAAACAATCTGTACAAGTTGAAATAAACAATGGTGTAGTTGTTCCAGAATTTGGAACAATTGCAGTAATGATTTTAGTTGTGGCAATAATCTCTATAATTGCAATCTCTTCAAAGTCACAACTCAGTATTATTTCAAGATACTAGGATTATTGTAATTTTTAGATAATTCGATGAGATAATTTGTATTTTAAATAAATTCTAAACATTACTAGTGATGACAATATTATGCTGACTGCTATGGCAAATGCTGCCGAGTAACTTACAGCATTTGCAACATAACCTGCAGTTAAAGCTCCTAAGAATATCCCTACACCTGTCATGAAACTATTTACCCCAAGATATGTTCCTTCAAAACCTTTGGGGATTGCTTTGAAAATAATTATTGAACTTGACACACTGAAAATAGAAAATGCTGAAACCATCAAACATGATGAAATCATTGCCATAGCAAGTGAATTAACTCCTGTCATACTGGGAATCAATGACGCAGCTATGATTACTCCTAAAACTCTAGGCAAATACGATATTTGTGTTGCACGTTCTTCTGTGAGTCTTGAAATCAGATGTGGNACAAAGAAAAATATTGTAAGTAACACCAATGTTTGAACCATGTACACTAGAAAAACTTCNGAATTTGTAAAATCAAATTTTTTTAGAAATGGTATAAATGCTGTAAAGTAAATATTGCTTCCAAAATAAAATAAGAAATTTGTAAGAAAAAGTATCCCTATCTCATGAGACATTTTTCTTTGGAAAATTGATATAATTGGTTTAAAATCGTGAGGATGAGGAATTTTAGTAAAGATAAACTGAAAATTTAGCCTNGTGTGATCAAAAATATGTCTGATTCCATATATTGAATGCACTATTGTATGTCNTTCTATGATGCTTTTGCTGCCTACCCCAATACTTAGAACTGTTGCAATCACACTTATCATTGCACAAAAGAGAAAGTATGGTCTAAGATCAAAAAATGTGTCCCAAATAGAACCTACTAAAAATGCCGTTAAACTTCCTAAACTTGTTATGATTGAAATTTGTGTAAATAATTTACTCCATTGATTGTTTGAGACTGATTCCATTACTAGAACTTGTGTTACTGGGTTTTTTCCAATAATGAAAAACCCTGCAACTGATGAAATTATAAAAACTAGATTCAAATCAACAGTAAAAAACAATCCAATACTGCAAATTGTAATTGCTGAAAAACAAATAAACAATATTGCTCTCTTTACGTGATATTTGTCAATAACTTTGCCCCAAAAAACTGCCCCAATTGCTGATAATGCATAATGAAGTCCTATCACAATACCCACATCTACTACATTACCGCCAAGAAAAAGAACATACAATGGTATGACAATGTGTAACCCTTCTGCTGTTATACTGGCTGGTAAAACAAAAAACATCCACTTTCTACTTGTTTTCAATCCGTTATCACAATCCTCTTTGGATAATATTTTGATATCTTATATGAAATCAATATTTTGATGTCTTATCTTTACTTCAAAAAGATATTATGGCTTGAAGATTTGACATAATAACAAAAAGAATTGATTGGTTCTGTCCTTACCATATTGACAGATGAATTTTATACGTAAAAGTCTCGCTTCATACCTGAATTAGCCGAATATAATTTCAATTACTCAATAATGACTACAATGTAGCATTTAACTACACGAAAGCATAAAATCAATAAAATCCGACTTTAGTTCAGAGATCTTTGGAATACCTTGACAGAAAATACGTGCAAAAAAATTCAATTGAAAAAAGAGAATATCAAGTAAATCTTGCAAATCAGGCAATACAGGAAAACTGTATTGTGGTATTGCCAACTGGTCTAGGAAAAACTACTATTGCCTTACAAGTCATTGCAGAATATCTGTCAAAAGGAACCGGTGGAATTTTATTTTTAGCCCCAACTAGGGTTTTAGTAAATCAGCATTATGAATTCTTGAAACAAAATCTTACCATTGATGATATTTCTTTGATAACCGGAGAAGATACAATCCAGAAAAGAACAAAGCTTTGGAATAGTAGTGTAATATGTGCAACGCCTGAAATTACAAAAAATGATTTAGATAGACAAATTGTTTCCCCNGAACAATTTAGTTTGGTGATATATGATGAAGTTCATAGAACTGTAGGTGATTANGCATATTCAGGAATTGCAGANCGATTTGCAACTTACAATTCAAGAATTCTTGGAATGACTGCAACCCTTCCAAGTGAAAAAGACAAAGCAACTGAACTTCTCACNAAACTACGAATTTCAAGTGTAGCTGAAAGAACAGAAGACAGTCCTGATGTAAAACCATACACACAAGAGACAAACACTGAATGGATCAGTGTAGAACTTCCACCTGAAATGAAAGCAATTCAAACATTACTAAAACTATCTTTAGATGAACGGTATGATACTCTGAGAAAAAATGGTATTAAATTAGCAGAACAACAATCACTATCTGCTTTATTGCGAATTAGACAGTTTGTACTAAATCAAAACCGACGATCTGCCAAACCGTTATTCACTGCAATTAGAATTCATTATGCTTTGAGTATTTTGGAGGCTCATGGAATAACATCTTTTTTAAAGTTTTGTGAGCGTGCAAAAATAAAAAAAGGNGTAGGAGTAAAGGAATTATTTGAATCTGATCCTAATTTTACAAGGGCAATACATCTTGCAAAAGATGCGCAATCAAAAGGGATAGAGCACTCTAAAATTCCAAAACTCAAAGAAATTATAGAATCTGTTCCTGGAAAGGCCCTGATATTTACAAGCTATCGTGATTCTGTTGATGTAATTTTTAACAAATTAACTGAAATGAAAATCTCTGCTGGAATCCTAATTGGAAAATCTGGAGAAACTGGATTAAAACAAAAAAAACAAATCCAAACAGTACAGAACTTTCGTGATGGACTCTTTAGAGTATTGATTGCAACACGTGTAGGGGAAGAGGGATTAGATATTTCTGAAGTAAATCAAGTTATTTTTTATGATAATGTTCCAAGCTCAGTTCGTTATATTCAAAGAAGAGGTAGAACTGGAAGAAAAGATACTGGTAAATTAGTTGTACTTATTGCAAAAAATACCATAGATGAGACATATTACTGGATTGGAAAAAGAAAGATGACTGCTGCAAAATCCATGGGTGAAAAGATGACAAAAGTATTACAAAAAAATCAAGAAATAGAATCACAAAAAACAGGATTAGATGCATTTCTCTAATTCTAAATACGCATCTTTAATTTTGCTCAGATACAAAAATCTAGATTAATTTTATTGTTTTATCCCAATCTTTTGATTATGTGATATCCAAATTCTGATTTAATTGGTTCAGACATTTCTCCAATTTGTAATTTGAAAGCAGCCTCTTCAAATGGTTTTACCATCATTCCTTTTGTAAAATATCCCAAGTTTCCATCTTTTTTTGCACTACCTGTATCGATTGATAGTTCTTTTGCTAACTTTCCAAATTTCTCTCCCTTTTTAAGGCGTTCATGAATTACTATTGCCTCACTTTGTTTTTGTACTAAAATATGTGAGCATTTTATCTTATTTGACATCTATGTTCTAAAATTCTTTTCATCTTTTTATTTCTTTTTCTATTTTACTTGTTAATATTTTTGATTGTTTCAAAAATTGTTTCAATTTTAAACGGTTTGACAATTATTGCTGTTGCGTTCAGTTTTTTTAATTCTTGTATTATGCCAGTTCCATCATCTGCTGTAATNATAATCACATTGGCATTAGAATTTTCNTCTTTAATTTCTTTTAGCGCTTGAATTCCATTCATTATTGGCATTCTTACATCTAAGAAAATAAAATCTGGTTTGTGTTTTCTGTACAGTGATACTGCCTCTTTCCCATCATGCCCAATTCCTACAATATTAAATCCACCAATATCTAAAATATCTGACATCACATTGGTTATGTCCTCATTATCATCAACAATAACTACTCGATTAGATTCTGTCATGATGTTTTCTATTTTTAATCCTCATAGAAGTAAAATAACTTATTCAAAATAATCCCAATGATTAATTTTTAGTTATATTAAAGAATTATTATAGTTGCTGATTTACAATTATCTTTTGTTGTATGATTTATTGTAACTTACGCTTTAATTGTACGTAGAAATGAACTTTGCAGTTGAGAATCATTTAGTTGAATGCTAACTTTGATCTTATTTGAGTTTATGTCTATTTTTAAATTTTTAAATACACAAATATATTTGAAAATTCTCTTGTTTTCTTTAATCTCAGATTCTGTTGGAATTAAAAACCCCTCATTAATCAATGCATTTATCTTCCTATATCCTGATGTTTGAGGTAAATCACATTCTTTAATTATTTCATAGATGACCTTTGGTACTGCAATGATTGATTCAATGATTTTTTTCTTTTCCAAATCTCCAAATGTTTGTATTATAGTTGCATTGATATCTGGATCAGAAATTGTAATCCAACTATCATTTGTTTTCTTTGACTTTAAATCAAATATGCTCTCACAAAACCTATTCTCTAATCCTTTTGCACCTGCATTTCCAAATAGTTCTTTTANCACAAAATCCAGTTTTTCAAATTCTTCTAATGANTGGNTCCATGAAATGCCATATTTTTCAAATAATCTTCCCTCGATCTTCTGAACTGTTTTTATGCCTAAGTTTTTTTCAATAACTCCACTCAATGATTTTGCAATGACATGATCAAATCCTGGCATGATACAATTATGAAGATCATACTAATTAATCTTGTTGAAATAATTTTTACCTATGTATCTAAAAAATCCAAACCTCATTCTNCTAATTATCTTAAGTTCGCCTGTTGTTTATAGTTCATTTTTATGACTTCATATTTTTGTTCTAATTGAGTTCCAAATTTGCTTTGATATCTTTATTGATTCACATTTTTCAAAACATTTTGATTATGCTTTTTTAATATCTGAATAATGTGTATGGAATTTTGATGTCTTCAATTGCTCTGTTTTTATTTTTGGTCTAAAGCATCATTCCCAAATTTGGCAAATATCTGTTATATTCTGCTAATTTGATAATAATTTGGAATGGCCATCGATGAGGTAGAAAGATCAAATATTTTTATGAATGTTGTACTAGATGATTTAACTGTAATTGAGCTATCTGTTGCAATGCTTGAAATATATTATAAACAACACATGGATGAAGAAGCAAAACGATATTTTGAAAATATTAAAAATCATTGTAACCATATAGTTAAAACTATAAATGAAAATAATACAATTACAAAGAAAAATTGATAACTATGTGCTTCTGAATAAATATTATAATTTTATCTAGATCTAAAAAAATCAGTTTAATTTAAATAAATTCTGTCATTTAATTATTTATAAATTTATGAACATATACTGTTTGTTAAAAAAATAACATACAGTAGATATTGTTTATGTGAGAAAAAATAGAGTTATGAATGGTTCTGTTATCATAATTGATGATGATGAAGATATTCTAGAGTTATTATCTGAATATCTTTTACTTGAAGACTATGATGTTGTAGGATGTGGTACTGATGGATTAAAGGCAGTAAATTTGTATGCTGAACATACACCTGATTTTGTAATCATGGATATTGCAATGCCNAACTATGATGGTCTATATGGATTAGAACATATCAAAAAACTCAATCCAAATGCCATCATCATTATACTTACTGGAAACAGTGATAAATNCATAACTCACAAAATAATTCAATTAAATGCTACAAAGATCTTGGAAAAACCATATCCTGTTGAAAAATTAGTNTCTGTTATGAAATCTATTAAAAATCATGTGTAGCATCATTGTAACTCTGAACACATCTTAAAAGTTATTAATAATACNTTCCTTTCTAATTTGACTTGCCGTTTAAAATTCAGTATAAATTTCAAGATGAGGCTGAAATTCGTTACTGTGTAGTTTCATACGAACAATATAGAAATTTTTGTGCATTACCCATAATACAAGAATGCAAAATAATCAAAGGAAATCAAACAACTACAAAAAAGAACCTTGATGAAATACAAAAAGCACTTGATATGGCATATCAAAAAGATACCAGTCATATTCGCAACTTATCTGAAAACTGTGCTTAATTGTTATTCTTTGAGCGTAGTCTTAACTTCTATCTTTTTAAATTAAATTTCCAGTTTGTGCAAATGCACAAACTAATTTTTATGAATCTGCTTGTTTTTCTTATGTTATGAAAATACTCCATATTGAAGATATTCCTGAAATAAGTGAGATATTTTCAGACATTTTAAAAACTAAAAGCCATGATTTTGAAAGTGCTGTTGATGGAAAAAAAGGTCTTGATCTTGTATTAAAAAATCACTATGATTTGATTTTACTTGATATGTGCATGCCTAATTACAGTGGGATTGATTTTCTTTTGGATTTAAAAAATAAAAAATCATCCGAAATTCGAAAAGTTGTTGTTGTAAGCTCACTTGANCTAGATGANTATCAAACTAAATTTCTCAAAGAATTAGGTGTACGTTCAATACGACGAAAACCTATTTCGGTTCAAAGTCTTTTATCCCAAATGGAGCCTGAACTTACATCTTAAATTTCAATATTTTTGAATTTTTTAATCTGTTTTTGTAGTTTCTTATTTTAACCCCCAACTTGTTTTATTGGTAGTAATAATTTTGAGAAATGGTGCCTCGTTTTCTTTCCAAGGTTCGTTTCTGACCCATTCAAATTTTTTTTCAAACATTTTGTATNCCTGTAAAAATTCTTGTCCTTTTTCCAAGATTTCAACTTTTCCTTGAATGCAAATAGCTCTGTGTTTTCCAGATTCATAAACATCAATTGTTACACCNACTTTTGGATTTATTTTTACATTTTTGAATGTCCTGGTTTGATAATCGGTTGCAATTAAAATAATGTTGTTATGATAGATAAATGATACTGGTTTTACATGTGGAATATCTGCATGCGATGTTGCAATTCTTGCTTCCTCTATAGATTGTAGAAATTCTTCCTCGATTTTGGTGAATTTTATCAACTAAAGATCCGTTCTCTAATTTCTGGAATATACTTGTATATGATATCTCTTACTTTCATCTGTTCTTCTGCAGTAGGCATTTCTTTTTGTGAGCTTAACAAGGCACCACTCATACCCAATGCCATNCCCATTATCATTCCGTAGACAAACTCTTGTGGATTCTCAACTTTGAGTGTTTCTTGATTTTGTTTTATATCTTCTAGATAAGCTGGAATTGTTAAAGCTGCACCATTGATAGTTTGAGTAATTAACATCTCTATTTGTTCTTCATTCATAATTTGACACTAAAATTATTGTTAATAAATTTGCACCTAAGATATTTAATTAAGGTCACGATGATTACTGTATGTTTTCATATTTTACCACAAATGAGGCAAATCAAGCATTACCTGATGTAATTAAAAAATTTGAGTTTACACTAGCAAAAAAGAACGAAATCTCCAAACTGGAACAAGATCTTCAGATTAGTCTTGCTACTGCAAATACTTTTGAAGAATATGTTTTACTCAAACAGAAACTCAATTCTGCGATAACTAAATTTTATGAAGCTACAGAGATGCTTGAAAATACGGGAGTTGTAGTTAAAAGTATAGACCAGGGACTACTTGATTTTCCATCAAAGAGATTTGATGAAGAAGTATGGCTTTGTTGGAAATATGGTGAAACCGAAATCAAATTCTGGCATGAAAAAGATTCCGGTTTTATGGGTAGAAAACCAATTGAAGTAAGCGATGAGTCACTGATTTGACTATTTTTCTGAATTTTTTAATTAAGTAAATGTTCGTTTCTAAGATCATTCCATCCATTTACTAGGTGAACTACAAACCTATCCTTATCATTAGTACAATATCCACACACACACCGTGTCATTTTGTATCTCCTGTGCTTTCATTTGACCAATAATTGTTAAACAATAGAGATTTTGAATAAATTATTGTTTCGGAATTTGTACAAATTGCTCTCATCTCCTTGTTATTTCCTGTGGAGTTTTTTATAAAAAAGAGGACTTCATCATTATCTTTAATCAAGAAACAGAGATTATCTTTTACAGTGGAGCACAATTCTTTTATTTTTGTATAGTCCATATCCTCAAA
>C687J35174_10012791_pt1 | contig 10217 bp, 11 predicted proteins | sample RifCSPhighO2_01_FD_35174 | JGI IMG/M metagenome (IMG submission 35174)
TTTGTTGAGTGTTGTGGAAACACTTAAGCTTCAAGGGAAAAATCCCTTGAAAGAAATGCAAAATATAATTCAAGCTTCAGGAACGTAAGTAATTACTATTTTCTTATAAAATACATTATTATTAAAAACACAATATTAATCAATATGAGTATTCCAGATGTAATAAATGCTATACCTAAACTATAGGTATCTGTTATAACTCCTAATAACGGAGCAAAAATTACGAATGAAATTTCATTTAAAAAATTCTTAAAAGAAACAACAGTTGCTCTATTAAATGACTTAACATGCCTGTTGTAATAATCTTCTATTACAGGTTGAAATCCGCCAAACGCAAAAGAAGCAAAAAAAAATGCAATTAAAGAAATTGGTATTAAAAAATATTTACCCATGACCAAATAACCTGTTCCTGCAATTAAAGAAATAAAAAATAATGTTTTCCTTTCTCCCAACCTAATTTCAATCTTATTAGCATACTTTGCCCCGATCGCAGCCATTAATGAGCCAACAAAAAATACAATTCCAAAATATATAACATTAATCCCGATTTCAATAAAATAAGGCTGAAATAAATACCCTATAGCTTCAGAGATTCCAACAATTAAAAAAGAATATATCAAAAAAAATCTTAATTTTTTATGCATTAACGAATAATTAATTGCTTTTTTAATATGCTGCCAATAATTTGTTTCCACTTTTTTATATATTCTTGGCTCTGTAAAGCTAAATGGAATAAAAAAAGCAATTCCTAATGGAATTAATGAAATCCAAAAAGGCAGTCTCAAATCATATTCTGCTAGATATCCTCCTAAAATTCCGCCTAAACCAAGAAAAATAAGGTTAATTGCAATATAATTTCCAAAAACTTTTTTAAATTCCTTTTCTCTTTTCAAATTCTTTAAAGTATCGTATAAAAATGCAGAATCTGTTCCGCTCCATAAAGAAACAGCAATTCCATAAATTGTTTCTGCAATCATAAAAACTGCGAAGCTATATCCAAGAGCATATGTTAAATGGCCAATAAAAACAAATAATGAAGACAGGATAATGCTTAATTTTCTTCCATATCTATCTGCAAATGCTCCTGAAGGAACCTCTAATAATAATAAAATAATATAGAAATAGGCCTGTAAAAACATTACTTGCGTTATTGACAATCCATTATCAGTTAAAAACAAAACAAAGATAGGTCCAACTAAGAACATCGCCTGGAAAAACCTGTAGATGTAAAATTTCCTTATATTGCCTTCTAATTTCTTTGTTAAATCCATTTAAATTGTTGAAATCCATAAATTTATATATCTTTTTAAAAGATAAAAAATTTTATGAAGCATACTTTAAAAATAACAATAGTACTAGTACTATTATTCTTTGCAGCGCAGATTATTGGTTTAATAATAGTTGATAAGTATATTGATAAAGAAAAATCAACTAAAGAAGTTACTGTTTATAGGCAATTGCCTTATAATATTGAAAGGCCAGACATTAAACCCTCTTTATCTTATATCTACATTATTATTGCAGTATTGGTAGGAACAGGAATATTATTGTTATTAATCAGATTCAGGAAAAATACTCTATGGAAATTATGGTTTTTTCTTAGCGTATGGCTTGTTTTAGGAATTGCATTATCTGCTTTCATAAACCAGAAATTATCAATTATTCTTGCTTTGTTTTTAGCTGCCTATAAGGTTTTAAGGCCAAGCCTAATAATCCAGAATCTGACAGAGTTATTAATATATGGCGGATTAGCAGCAATATTTGTTCCTATACTTAATCTGCTTAGTATTTTTATCTTATTGATTTTAATTTCTATATATGATATGTATGCTGTCTGGCATTCAAAACATATGATTAAGCTTGCTAAGTTTCAGACAAAAAGCAAGGTATTTGCTGGATTGTTTGTTCCTTATACATTAAAAGGAATTCCAATTAAGGCTAAAAAAGTTAAAGTTGGGAAAATCAGGACCGCAATCTTAGGCGGAGGAGATATTGCCTTTCCACTATTATTCTCTGGAGTTGTAATGAAGTCCTTTGGTTTTCTTCAGACATTAATTATTCCATTTGTAGTTTCTGTTGCTTTATTATTTTTATTTCTTAAGTCAGAAAAAGGAAAATTCTATCCAGCAATGCCCTTTCTAACAATTGGTTGTTTTATCGGTTTTGGAATAGTTTATCTTATGTTTTAATCGTAGTAGAAAAGCTGTAAGGATTGACAATCATTCCGTCTTTTGCTGCTATAACCTGTATACGTGTCTTTTTGCAGATTTCTCTTGCCTGATATAATGTATCTTCCTTTATCATTTTAATTCCAAAATGAGTTATTATTGCTAATTTTGGCTTAACCTCATTTATTATTTTGATTGAGTCATCGCTGTTAAGATTGTTGTTGTCATTAACATTAAAAGGATTTTTGTTATTAAGGATTAATATGTCAGAATCTTCATATCCATCTGCCAGCTCTTCAAAATATTTTGTATCTGAGCTATAGCTTAAAATAAATTCCGGAGTTATAAATTTAAATCCAATATTAGAAGATGAATGCTCTGCCTTTAAAGCTGTAACTTCAATATCCTCTATTGCTATCTTCTTTCCTGATTCCATTCCAATAAATTTCTCTAAATAACTTAGATAAGATTCATTGACTTTCTCAATTACATCTTTATTTAAAACTAAAATCCCCTTTTTATCCAATCCAGACAAGGTCATTGCATCAATAACCGCATTAACATCATTATAATGATTTAAATGAGCATGAGAGCAGAATACCGAAGTAGTTTCTCTTGGATTGATTCCGCTTCTGTATAATCTTAATAAAGAGTTTGTTCCAGGGTCAATATGAAATTGCAAGTCCTTTAGCTTTAATATTATTCCTCCTGATGATAATAACTGCTCTCTTAAGAAAATATTTCCAGTTCCCACCCCTAGAAAGGTAATAGCCTCCATAACCTTAATTATTATATCAAAATTAATAAGAATTTATGTATTAGAGTAGATATTTCTAGTTATCTCCTAAAACTTTACTTTCATAAAGATTCTCTATAATCAATGCAATATCTGGATCTTTATTCAATAATACAACTTTAATTTCCTCTGGGCTTAATTTCTTGCCAAACCTTTCATTATCCCTGTTTATTGCAGCATCATAAAAATCAGCTATAGATAAAATCCTTGCATAATAATCTATTTTCTTTTCTGTATCTTTTGAAAAAGATATTCTAAACTTAGGTATGACTTCTGGATAACCGTTTTCTTGAAATTTATGGTGCCTTACTGCAATAGCAGCAGAAAATTCATGCACACCTCTTAACATCCTATATGTATATTCAGGATGTTTGTTCATTTCTTTTCTATCTTCTTCTGTATAATCCTCATTTTTTTTTAATACTTCTGGCTCAATTAATATCTTGCCGACATCATGAAGTATTCCCGCAAAGAATAATGCCTTTGCATCAAGCTTTATATGTTTGGCAATTTTTATAGAAATAAGGCCAACTCTAATTAAATGCTCGTATGTAGTACTGTCTTTATTTTTTAAAATGTTTAAGTAACTAAGCACAGATTCTTTATTCTTTTTAGATATTCTTAGCTCGATAAAAGCATTTTCCAGCTGTTCTTCTAAACTTTCCATTTTCTGTTAATCTGGGTTTTTTGCAGATATTTATATCTTTTACTACTTTATCTTAACAAAACGCAAGCTTTTTATATACTAAAAATACCCATTTCTTGGGTAAGCTAGCTGGGTGGTTAGCCCTCACTTGTACAGCAAACGGGCTTCATGGCTGGGCGATGTTCAAAGAGAGGTGTATACTAGCTGGATAGTCTTGGTTTCCAACTGCGACGTTCTGTCCTGTGGGATTGGTGTTTTAAAGAACCACGTCAGATCTGGAAAGATGCAGCGTTAATTTATCATGCTGATGCTCATAGCAAACGGAACTGAGAAGGAGCTGAGGATAAACTATTTATCTATTATATATCCATCTTTGGACGCTTACCTACTTTCTATTTTCTTAAACTCTATTTCCATCCATATAATAGCAACAATGCTGGAAATAACTCCTCCAATGATTGTTGCAGCAGCAATCGACAAATAGCCATATTTCAGGATAAATACAAATATATAAGCAAGCGGAACTGATATGAGTAATGTCCTAACTAGGTTGATTACCAGTCCAGGCATGCCAAAACCCATTCCCTGCATTACTCTGCTTATTATCATTGACACAGCAAACAATGGAAAAATAAATATTTCTATTCTTAGGTAAGCAGAGCTAATAGCTAATAATGTTGCATCAGGAGTAAATATCCTGAGGAATAGTGAAGGCAGTAAAAAAAATACTACTCCTATTGCTGATGCAAACAGTATAGAAATTTTTATTCCATACCAGCTTATTTCTTTTAATAATTCATATCTTTTTGCTCCAAAAAACATTCCAACAAGAGTTAACATTGCTATAGAAAGAGCAACAATCGGCATTGTTATAACGCTCTCAAGCCTTGATGCTATGCCAAATGACGCAACATAGTTTGTTCCAAAATAAGCCATAAACTTATTGATAAACATAAAATAAACTGAAATAAGCAGCATCATTAAGCTAGCTGGCAAGCCAATTAAGAATATCTCTTTAACCAGGGAAAAAGAAAATTTAAAAGAGCTTAAATGTATCTTTAAATAAGATTTTTTCTTGATATAATAAATGAACAGGATTAAGGATAAGGCAAATGCAATGACTGTAGCTATAGCAGCGCCTTTAACGCCATATCCAAGAACATAAATAAAAATCGGATCAAGTATAATATTTAATATTAAAGCAAAAATCTGCACTTTCATAGGCGTTTTTGTATCTCCCTGGCTTGAGAAGATATTATTCAGCATAAAAGAAGAAAACATAAAAAAAATTCCAAATAAGATAATAGACATATAATCAATAGACAGCTCCAAAACAGAATTAGCAGCTCCAAAAATAGAAAATATAGGCCTTAAAAAAATTATCCCACCAACAAAAATAAATAAGCCAAAAATAATTGAAATAAATAGGCCATGCATTGCTGTATTCTCAGCATCTTCTTTCCTTTTTTCTCCAAGAAATCTCGATATCCTTGAGGACATCCCTACTCCCAATCCGGAATTTAACGCAATAAGAATAAAGAAGATAGGAAATGAAAAGGTTAAAGCAGCAATAGCATCTGCTCCAAGCCTCCCTACAAAAGCAGTATCAACAACATTGTACATTACCTGCACTATCATCGCTATAATCATAGGCAAAGCTAAAGTAAGCAAGGCTTTCTTAGGGTTCTTAATAAATTCATCAACGCGATTTTCCATAAAGTTTTGAGAAAATCAATTGTTTATATAATTTTGTAATCACTTCTTCAAAACCTTAAAAATCAAAACAATCATAGCCCCAATCATATTAAAAACTAAATCTATAAAACTCATAATCCTTCCTGGAACAAAGAACTGATGCAGTTCGTCTAAAGCTCCATAAAGTATTGTAAACAATATTGCAAAGTAAAAAGGCATTTTCCATTTTTCCTTAGCAAAAGCTCTTAAGAATAAAAACGAAAGGATAAAGAACTCAATGGAATGCAATAATAAATCCTTAAACTTGAAATATGGCCCTGGCAGCTGCTCAGCTGTTATCGGCAATGAAGAAAGAACAAATATTACAATACAATAAACAATAACAGGCATCCAGTACAACAAAAATTTCTTCATAAATCTAAAATCTAGAAATTGATTTTTAAGAATTTATATTATAAATCATAGATATTTTTAAATAGCAATATACATTCTGATATAATATGGAACTATTAACGAAAGTTATAGAATTATATGACAAAGTACAAGAGCATGGAAGAATTAGAGAAGGAAAAAAAGGTCATACCCGGCCTTGGGACGAATTTACTTTAAAAAATCAAACTGCAGAAGATGTTGTAAAATTTTTAAAAAGAGCTTATTCTTGTGCAAAAGAACGACTTCAAATTAAAGTATTTAATCCCATTTCAGGGATAGACGATGCTTTACAAGGGGATTATCCTATTATAGAAGAAATAAGATTACCAAAATTAAATGGTTCTTCAAGAATTATTAAGGGATTAAATGCTTCTTTAACAAATATTTGGGGTTATCATGTCATAAATGTCAATCAAGAAAATGAAAATGGAACTTATACCTTAACCAATATAGTCCACGTTGGCAGAAAATATAAAAGAATTTATGAGACTGAATCTTTATAATTCTATTCCACAACAATAATGCCTAATAACTTTATAATTTTACGGCGTTAATACTAACTTTCCGTTTTCAATTCCCCATTTTAATTTCTGCCCTTCTTTTAAATTTTCAACTTCTATTATTGGCTGGGGCACTGTTACAATCTTGCTTTTCCCGACTTTTCTTAATTTCACAGTAAGCAGATTTTTTTTTTCTGCCTTTTCTATTTCCAACGCTTTTTGGGCATCTATTGGATTTATAATTTCTTCATTGCATTTCTTGCATCTCCATCCCCTCACCCCTATTCCTTTCCACTCTATTTTTTTTTTTTCCATATTTCCGCCGCATTCGCATTTTAATTTTAGATTTTCAAATTCCATTTTTCATCCTCATTAATTTCTTGAATTTTTTGCTTAATGTAAACTCTCCAACATGAATTAATTTATAATAATCTCCTAAATCAACAGCTACAACATTTATTACCTTATTTCCTCTTTGAATTCCTCTTTCAATAATATTTCCTTTTCTCTTTCTTATTTCAAAACCTTTTTCTAGTATTTCAGGAACTTCATACAAATTTAAATTAATCTCATCCAATTCATTTAATGCTGTTTTTGTTGGAAGGACTGGTTTTCCTTTATAAGTAAAATCCATTAAGTTCACCAATGGGATATACTTAAGAGATATATCATTGATATATATAAATCTTTCTATAATTCTCTTTTATTCCACAACAATAGCAGGCTTATTGGGCATAGCAAAACTCGCTTTTCCTTCTTTTGAATCTTCTGCTTTTTCAATCTCAACAGCGCAGTTAAATTCCTGCTTTATTTTTTCAATATTATCAGATAAATTCTTTATTTCCATGCCTTGATCAAGAATGACACGGGGAATTTTTGTAGGATCTTTTAATAACGAAGGAATTAATTTCGAAATATCTTTTCCATATTGCTTATAATCCTTCATAAATATCGACATTAAATCCTTTAAGTTTCTTGTTTTTTCTATCTCTTCCTTAAACCTTTTGAAAAAATCAAATTTCCATTCCGCAGCTATAATTAATTTAATTCTTTTTGGTTTTTTCTTAATTAATTCTAAAACAGAGCTGATATCTGCTACAATATCAGAAATCATCTTATCCATCTGCTCTGCTTTTTCATCTATCTTTCCAGAATCATATTTAGGCCATTTCTCCAGACTAATAAAATTCTTATTTCCGATTTTCTCCCACATCTCTTCAGCAAGATGAGGAACAAAAGGAGCTAATAATAATGCTAATTTTTCCAGGCACTCTTCATATATTTTCTTATTAGCATCTTCCTTATAACTAACTAATAAAGTGACAAATTCCATTATCTTTCCAATGGCTAAGCTTAATCTGAATTCCTCAATATCCTCTGTTATATTTTTTATTGTCTTATGCAAATAAGAAATTATTTTTTTGTCTTTATTATTAGTTGTATTTCTGTAATTAACATCTTCAAATAAATTATAGGCTCTGTTCAAAAATCTAAAGCAGCCGTTAACCCCTTTATCGCTCCATTCAAGCTCTTTCTCAGGCAAGGCAGCAAATAAGATAAATAACCTTGCTGTATCAGGCCCATATTTATCCATTATTTCTTTAGGATCAACAACATTTCCAAGGCTTTTAGACATTTTTGCTCCATCCTTAATAACCATTCCCTGGCATAATAGCTTTGTAAATGGTTCATCTATCTTATGCAATCCCAGATCTCTTAATGCTTTTGTAAAAAACCTGGCATATAATAAATGCATTATAGCATGCTCTATTCCTCCTATATACTGGTCAACAGGCATCCAGTAATCAACTTCTTTTTTAAAAGGAACATTTTTATTCTTATTATCACAATACCTAAAGAAATACCATGATGAATCTACAAAAGTATCCATTGTATCTGTTTCTCTTTTTCCAGGAGAATTACACTTTGGGCATTTAACATCAACCCATTTAGATGTTTCAAGAGGATTTCCCTTTCCAAATTTAACATCTTTTGGCAATAAAACAGGAATTTTAGCAGGAACCATTCCGCATTTTTTGCAATAAATTATTGGAATTGGAGTTCCCCAATATCTCTGCCTTGAAATAAGCCAGTCTCTAAGCTTATAATTAACTGTTCTTCCCCCTTTTCCTAATTTCTCTAGTTTTTTGCTTATTTCTTCAATTGCTTCTCTATTATTTATTCCATCAAACTCATTGGAATTAACCAAATGTCCGTCATCAAGATAAGCCCTTGACATTTTTTCAGCATTTATATTATAATTATCAGGCTGAATAACTATCTTGATTGGAATATTATATTTTTTAGCAAAATCAAAATCTCTCTGATCATGAGCAGGAACAGCCATTACAGCTCCAGCTCCATATTCATAAACAACAAAATTTCCAACATAAATTGGAATTTCTTCTTTAGTTAATGGATTAACAGCGTATTTTCCAATAAACATTCCTTTCTTCTCAGATTCTTCAGAAGTCCTCATAAACCTGTCTTGCTGCTGAACTTCTTTCCAGAATTTATTAAAATCATCTTCATATTCTGTTCCCTTAACCCATTTATGAACTAAAGGATGCTCAGGAGCAAAAACCATAAATGTTACTCCATAAACAGTATCTGCTCTTGTTGTGAATATGGGTATATCCTCAGAGCTTTCTTTAATGCTGAAGTTAATTATTGTTCCTATGCTTTTTCCAATCCAGTTTTTCTGCATTATTTTTACTTGCTCTGGCCAATCTAATCTTTCTAAATCATTTAATAATTCTTCAGCATAATTTCTTATCTTAAAGAACCATTGCTCTAATTCCTTTTGCTCAACAATATTCTTGCAGCGCCAGCATTTTCCTTCATGAACCTGCTCATTTGCAAGGACAGTATCGCATTTAGGACAAAAATTAACATAACTTTTCTTTCTGTAAGCAAGCTCTTTCTCAAAAAATTTAAGGAATATCCACTGGTTCCATTTATAATATTCTGGAAAGCATGTTGCAACTTTTCTGCTCCAATCATAGCTTAATCCAATGCTTCTCTGCTGTTTTTCCATTAATTCCATGTTTTTTTTTGTCCATTCCTCTGGATCAGCTCCACGCTGTATAGCTGCATTCTCTGCTGGAAGCCCAAAAGCATCATATCCCATTGGATATAATACATTAAATCCAGACATTCTTTTATACCTGGAAAAACAGTCTCCAATTGCATAATTTCTCATATGGCCCATATGCAATCCGCTTCCAGAAGGATAAGGGAACATTTCAAGAACGTAGTATTTTTTCTTCTTATCTTTTTTAACTTTAAAAATATCCTTTTCTTCCCATTTCTTCTGCCATTTTTCAGCTATCTTATTTAATTCCATTTAAATGAAATTTTTGAATTTATTATTTAAACTTAATGGAAACTTACTTTCTTTTCATAATTAAAATATTTAATAATAACTAATTTAACATTTTCTTTTTCAATTAGCTTAACTTTTCCATCACTTTTTTCAGGAACCTTTCCATTCATATAAATTTCGATGAACTCCTTATTTAAAATTTGGTATCCTGTTGGATTTTTAATTCCATGCTCTTCTAAATTAATTATTTGAGTTCCATATTCCGAATCCATTACCTTTATTCTTTTCTTTACCAATATTCTTTTTCTCAGTTCTTCTTCAATTGTTTTATCAATGCTGTTTTCCATCTTTTCTTCTCTTCCTCTCTCTTATTTTTCTAGAACATCTATAGCTATAACAAAAAGATGTAGAGGCCCTAGAATAAAGGCAGGACCTTATAATAATAAAATTCCTAAAACTAAGACTACAAGGATTAATGCATTCTTTATAGCCTTGTTAATTTTCATGTTAATAAAAATAAAATAATTAATATTTAAATCTTCTTAAACCTTGCAGCAACATCTATCAAATCAACATGGCCTAGGAACATTGCCCTGCAGCAATATCTGTCTAATCCTAATTCATCTAAAACTTTTTTTCTTTCTTCGCCTTTGTT
>C687J35174_10012798_pt1 | contig 10214 bp, 9 predicted proteins | sample RifCSPhighO2_01_FD_35174 | JGI IMG/M metagenome (IMG submission 35174)
GTATCGCGGGGATGGCGTAAACATTTTACACGTCGACTGATTGAAATCGGCATGCCAATGCAAAGAATCCTCGTCCCAAAATACAGCCCTTTTTATCAAATAAACAGGCCTTGGGACACCATTTTTGGGCAAGTAACATAAGGGTGTCCTCCCGCTTGTGATATAGCTATCTATAGCCTCACCATGAGCTATGTCGATAGCGTAGTCGTTTTGATTGTGGTGTGTTGTGGCACATCGTCCAGTCGACTTATCGTGGAGCCAGCATTCTGTTCCCCCGTTGATCTGTATCGGACAATTATTGCAGGCGGCACTGAGATTTTTAAGAGCCTGTATGGCTGCCGAACCGGCTAAGCTTATACAATCTGTTTGCCCTTTTGTCGTGCACCCGGGGTTACTGATGAATGAGAAATTCCCGCTTGATTGAAGATCGGCTCGCTCGCTTGCGTCGCTCGGCCAAGACTGCCCGTGGCTATTTCAGGTGGTGGGACAGCAGCCCCCGTAGGAGCCGTGGCTGGGAGGCCATTCAATTTGACATTTATAGAGCCAAGGTTGATGGTACCGAAGAAGAACCAGGTTGCAATGGTGACGGTCAGCCCAAAAAACCCCAAAATGAATAAATATTTTTTGTTTTTACTCATATAAAAAAGAAGAGTATCACTTATTGTATCATAAAAACTCGAGATGGCTCGAGTTTCTAATTTCCTCCATAGAGTGCTCCTGTTTTGTAGTTTTTCCTAAAAATCCCAGCTGCCGTTCATGCTGCTTGACTGGGTATAGTTGACGACGGTCGTTTCGAAGAAGTTGCCCTTGTCGCTATTGGGGTCCTGGAGCCGATCGAGATGCTTGTAGGGGTTGGTGACCGCATCCGGGTAGAGCGGGCCGATACCGAGCATCGCGAGGCGGTTATTGGCCAGCCAGCGGGTGTAATCCTCGGTCGTCTTGCCACTCAAGCCGGGAATGCGGTCGCCCAAAATATGTTTCCCCCACTCGATTTCTTGTTCGACGGCTGTTTGCATCATGTCGAGAATCAATTTTTCATCGTAGAGAGCGGGGAATTCCCTCCTGATTTCGCGGATGAGGTTGGCGAAGATAGTGATGTGCGTGAGTTCATCACGGCGGATATAGGCGATCATCCGGCCGGTGGCAAGCATCTTCATCCTATCAACCAAGGTATCGAAGAAAGCGAAGCCATTGTAGAAATAGACCGCTTCGAGAAGGAAGTTGGCCACGATGCCGCGGAAGAATTTTTCATCCGTAGGCTCTGCGATGAAGTCCTCGTATATTTGGCCGATGTATTTGTTGCGTTCGAGCAGCACGGTATCGGTGCGCCAGAAATAGTAGATCTCATCCCGTTCTTTGCTTTCGACAACGGATTCGAGGATGGTGGCGTACGATTGCGAATGGATGGCTTCCTGGTAGGCCTGGATGGAGAGGATCAGATTCACCTCCGGGGACGTGATATAGTCGGAAAAATGCGGCAGATTGACGGTCTGGATGGAGTCGAGAAAGATGAGAAAAGATAGGATGCCTTTATAAGCCTTCTGCTCTTCCGCCGAGAGCTCGGAGCGGAACATCCGCGCGTCGTCTTTGAGACCGGAAACTTTTTCCGGAACCCAGAAGTTTCCTACCATGACCTGATAGAGGGACTTGGCCCAGGGGTACTTCGTCGCGTTCAGGTTGAAAAGCCCGGTCGTGGCGCCCTTGATGATGGTTCGCATGGACACATCATCATTTCCCTTCGGGTTGAACATGAGATTCCTTTGCATTTCTTCAGTCATAATGTTTGGACTTACGACTGACCACTGACGACTTACGACCGTGCGAAGCNCATACTGGNCATAATATCGTTGTTAGTTGTCTGTCATGAGTTGTTAGTTTCTCTTTTAGCCGCTGCAGCTGACGCAGTCTTCTTTTACTTCGCCGGAAAGGCTGCGCACATAATAGACGGTCTTGATCCCCTGTTTCCAGCTCTTCATATAGTAGCCGTAAAGCTGCTCCGGGCTGACGTGCGACGGGTCGATCATCCATTCGAAAGAAATAGACTGATCTATCCATGGATAAATGATCGCCATCATATCGATGACGTCATTCATATTCATAGTGATATATTCCTTGTAATACCAGAAGTTCTCTTTGGAAAGCTTGGGTGCCACGCGGATGGTGGGCGCCGAGAGATTGGTCTCGATGAAAAACTTTTTGTAGATAGGGAGGAGGGCCGCGGTGGTGCCGACGACGCCGGCGGTGGAGGTATTGGGGGCGGGAGCCGTGTGATAGGCGAACCGCACGCCATGCGTTTGCATATCGGCAAAAAGCTTTTTCCACTCCCCGGCAAAAGGAGTGTTGGATGTGAACCATGCTTCATCCCGTCCGAGTAGGCTGCCTTTGGAATACTCGCTCCCCGGGTACAACTCGTATGTCCCCCGCTCCTTCGCAAGATCTATGGAGGCGCGGTAGGTATGGTAGGCGTAGCGCTCGAAGAGGTGATTGACCTCCAAGCGGGCCTCCTCGCTGTCATAGGCGAGTTTCCGCGTGGCCAGATATTCGGCCAGCCCCAGGTAGCCGACACCGACGCTCCGGTAGCGCAGAGCCGTCCGCCTGGCTTCCTGGATGGGATAGTAATTGAGCGTGACGACGTTATCGAGAACCCGCATGACGGCAGGAAAAACATCCGCTATCACCTCCTTGGTACAGACGGTCGCGATATTGATGGAAGCCAGGTTGCAGACCACGAGGTCTCCCGGTTCATAGCGGATAACGATTTTTCCATCCTCGATTTTTTCCTCGATGAATTTGGTGGCTGAAGTGTTCTGGCAGATCTCCGTGCACAGCTGGGTGGAATAGATATTGCCCGCATGCTTGTTCGGATTCAGGCGGTTGACCGTATCGCGGAAAAAAACATACGGCATGCCGGTTTCCACGGTGGATTTCAAGAATTTTTTGAAGATCTCTTTCGCTTTGACCACTTTTTTCATGGTGAGACGCTCATCTTTCTCCAGCGTCTGGTAAAGCTCCTCGAAAGGCTCGTTGAAAGTATCCTGGAGGCGCCGGCCATAGAATTTTTCGATCTCATGCGGATCAAAGAGCGTGATGTCGGCGCCTTCCTCGAGCCGCCTCATGAACAGATCGGGGATAGCGACCGCCGGAAAGATATCGAACGCCTTGGAACGGATATCGCCGGTTTCTGTTTGGAGATCGAGGAAATCATAGATATCGAGGTGCCAGATGTCGAGCGTCACGGAGATAGCACCGAGGCGCGAGCCGAGCTGATTGACGGCGACAGCAGTGTCGTTGATCACCTTCACCCAGGGATTTACCCCGCCAGACATCCCGGCGACGTTTCTGATGGCGCTCCCGCGGGAGCGGATGTTACCGAGGTAAACGCCCACCCCTCCGCCGAATTTGGAAATTTGCGCCATATTCTCGACGGCGTGGTAGATGTCGCGGAGGTCATCGTTGACATTGATTTTGAAACAACTGGAAAGCTGATGGAAATTGGTGCGGGCATTGAGCAAGGTCGGCGTCGGCAAGGAAATGCGTTGCTCTGAACAGTGCTTATAAATTTTCAACGCGAAAGCCAGACGGTCTTCCGGCTTTTCCGGAATAGCGAGGAACAAGGCCACCGACATATACATTTCCTGCGGCAGCTCCCTGATGATTTTGTTCGGATTGAGGAGGTAGCGTTTTGCGAAGGAGACGATCGTCGTGTATTCATAGCTTTGGTCTGTGTCCAAAGAGAGATGTTTGCCTGCCTCAAGGATATCTTTAGCGGAATAATATTTGTAAAAATCTTTGTAGTACAGTCCGCGTTCTATATAATCGTCGAAGAGCGCCTTATAAGCCTCTGGGGAATAGACATCTTTCTGTTCCAAGCGGCGGTTCTTGGTGGCTTGTTTGTAGAGATCGCCCAAGAGGATCCGGGCCGCCACGTTCTGCCAGAAGATGTTCTCTACCGTGACGAGGTCGATACAGGTCTTGATCAAGAGCTTATTGATATCCGACGTCTTGATCTCATCGACGATGTTCTTTTTGAACGCTTCGATCAAGTCGGCGAAGCGGCACTCTTTTTCATAGCCTTTACTAGCTCGGCCGAAGACGGCCTGGATCTTCTTGACATCGAAAAGCTCCTGGGTTCCATCGGCTTTAACAACTTTCATCGAGTGCTGTTCGAATTGTTCGATGAGTTTTTCTTTCCGTTCCTCGCGCTTCTCGCTCTGCTTTTCCCGGTAGAGGATATAGGCCTTGGCGATCTCGTAGCGGCTCTCCCGCATCAGGTGCTTCTCGACAAAGTTCTGGATTTTTTCCACGGAAGGGCTATGCCCCTCGGCTCCTTCGCCGCAGGACTCTATGAGGTCGTGAATGATATCATCAGTCATCTCGCCTATGAAGCTCTTGTCCGTCTCGCCTGTGGCATCGCAAGCGAGCTCAATCGCTCTTTCGATGCGGAAGCGGTCAAAGGGGACGATTTCTCCATCGCGGCGTTTTACTTGGGTCAGCGTCATATTTTTGTGAGCCACTCCCGTCGACAGCGGCCAGGAAAACTCCCGAAGGAGAGGTGTTCGGCGTCGTTGTCGGAGGGCTGGGGTTTGTTTTTGTTTTGATTACTTTTTTGAGAGTCTTTCTTCCGCCGCTGTCCAATTTATGGAGCGGGAAAACGTTTCGAGATAGCCTGCCTTTTTGATGCCGTAATCGAGCATATAAGCATGCTCGAAAACATCCATGACGAGGATGGGCGTTGTTCCGACCAAGTGGCCGAGATCGTGCTCATTGACCCAGACGTTCATAAGTTCATCCTTTTCCGTATCATGAGCCAGAACGACCCAGCCGATGCCGCGCATGGCGCCTAAGCCCAAGAAATTCTTTTCCCAATTCTCAAAACTGTTGTAAGTTTTTTCAATTTTTTCTTTGAGCATGCCATCTTTGAGAGGGCTGGATTCTTTGGTCATATTGCCGAAATAGAGCTCGTGCATGCGCATCCCGTTCCACTCCCAGCCAAAGCGGCGCTGGAGCTCAGAGTATTCCGGCGTGCCGATTTCCTTGGAGCCAAGAAGTTCGATGAGCTTATTGGTGTTGGTGACATAGCCTTCATAGAGCGTGAAATGGTTGGTAAGAAGCACATCGCTCAGTCCAGTGAGGCCAAGGAGGTGTTTGAAATCTTTTGGAGAATACGTTTGCATAAGTTTTCGTTTTAGGAATTTACACTAGTTTAATGAGGACGAATGCGTACGAATTTTATTTATTAGTGCCATTCGTGGCAATATTTGTGTTTATTTGTGTTTTAAATTTTTCCGACGAGATCGATGCCAGGCTTTAGGGTTTTGGCTCCCGGTTTCCAATTGGCCGGGCAGACCTCCCCGCCGTGTTCGCGAACGAAAACCGCCGCTTCGAGCTTGCGCAAGAGTTCAGCGGCACTGCGCCCGATATTGTTGGCGTGGATCTCATAGGCCTGCAAGGTGCCATCCGGGTCGACGAGGAAACTGCCGCGGCGNGCGAGGCCTCTGTCCTCCCCTTCCTCTATGTAGACGCCGAAANTTCTGGCCAGGTCGCCCGTCGGGTCGGCCACCATCGGGTAGGTGATTTTTTTGATAGCCGGAGAATGGTCGCGCCAGGCTTTGTGCGTGAATTTCGTATCGGTGCTGACAGAGAGCACCTCGGCATTCAGTTTCTGGAACTCCGCATAGTGAGCGGCCATCTCTTCCAATTCGGTCGGACAGATGAAGGTGAAGTCTGCCGGATAGAAGAAAAAGACGACCCACTTGCCTTTGAAGTCGGAAAAGTGCGCTGTGCGGAACTTTTCTTCATGGTAGATATCGAATGTAAAATCCGGGATACCTTGCCCGATAGCTACTCTCTCAGAAGTTCCGCAACCGCCTCCGCAGCATGTATCTTGATACATATTTTTGTTTGGTAAGAATTACAAATGCGGTGTACCGCTTACCTATAATAGGGACAAGGCCCTAGTCTGTCAACTACCCGCTTGTCAAGCGGAAAAAACCCCCTTATTTTCGGACATATTTGATAAATACAACAACATCTAGTGGTAAAAATTATGTTTGTGGTACAAGACATAGAATGGCGAAATGACAGAAAACCCCTCTCCAGAGAGGGGCTGAAAAAATATCAGGAGAGAAAAAGCACGAGAGAATTTCTCAGGAAAGAGAGACGGGATTTTCAATTTTTCCGAGAGTAAACCGTGTAATATTTTGGAGCGTCGTATCGAGGATGCGGCGGAGCGCTTCTTCGCTATAGAATCCGATATGGGGGGTGAAGACGACATTATCGCGGCTGAGGAGATTGTGGTTCTGTTTGATCTGCCGGGCTTGGGTCGGGCCGCAATTTTCGTGCAGGCATTGATTTTCTTCTTTGATATGTTCCTCTCCTTCGAGGACATCGAGGCCGGCGCCGGATAAGGAATGGTCATCGAGCGCTTCGATCAAGGCCTCGGTGTCGACGATGCCGCCGCGGGACGTATTGATGAGGAGGCCTCCTTTTTTTATTTTCTTTATATTTTTCCGGTTGATGAGGTGATGGGTGTGCTCGTTGTAGGGGACGTGGAGCGTCACGATATCCGCTTGTGCGAGCACCTCGTCGAGCGGCGCATACCTATAGTGGAGTATTTCAGAAAGGAAGATATCATGATAGACATCGGAGGCGATGACGTGCATGCCGAATCCCTTGGCGATGCGGATGACGTGGAGCCCGATATGGCCGGTGCCGATGACGCCGAGCGTTTTGTCTTTGAGATCGAAGCCCATGAGGCCGTCGATGGAAAAATCTTCTTTCANCCCCCTGGCGTAGGATTTGTGGACATTGCGGGAGAGGGCGAGAATAAGGGCAAAAGTATGCTCAGCCACGGTATTTTCTCCGTAATGCGGAACATTGGAAACCGCTATATTTTTTTCTCGGCAGACAGCGATATCGATGTGGTCGAAGCCGGTGGAACGGGTGGCGATGAGGCGGACGTTTTTCAACTGTTCGATGACGGAGTGGTTGACTGCCGAATAGATGAACACGGAAATGATCTCATAACTTCCGGCATGCGGCGCGTTTTTTTCTGTCAGCGGTTCGGCGGAGAAAAAAAGTTCGTGTTCCGTAAGCATTCGCGAGAGGTAGTCCTGGTCAGATGGGCTGGTTTCAAAAAAGGCGATTTTCATAATGAGGTGAGGGTTGCTTATATGAGTGATTTCGTCTATCATCGAACGAAGTGGCCGATGCTATCAAAGAAACGGATTATTCTCTATTATACCCCAAAACTTATCTTTTTCGCCAATACGCGATTTTGCAGGTGAGATGAAAGAAGTATGAAGAAAATTAATGAGAAATTGGTGCTCGAAATTCCGCGGCGGCTGGTGGACAAGCGGCTGGATGTGGCGGTCTTTGATTTGCTGCAAAAAAAAATTTCTGAGAATAATCTTTCTCGGGGTGGCGTGGCACGTTTGATCAGAGCCGGGAGGATTCGCCTCAGTGGCAAAGAAGTAAAGGCCGACCACAAGGTGGATCTTCACGATCAAATAGAAATTTTTGCGGAAGATCTTACGGCTGTCTCTCCCGAGTTGCAGCCGGATCCGGATATGGACATTCCTATTTTGCACGAGGATGAGGTCTTGGTGGCCGTCAATAAACCAAGTAACGTGCAGGTGCACCCGGCCGGCCATACGGACAGGCAAACCGTCGCGCACTGGGTTGTCGCCCAGTATCCGGAAATCCGCGGCGTGGGCGAAAATGTTTTGCGTCCGGGGATAGTGCATCGTCTGGACAGGCAAACCTCCGGAGTGTTGCTGATCGCCAAAACGCAGCCGGCGTTTATGGGGCTGAAAGAGCTTTTTCAAAGCCGAGCCATAGAAAAAACATACATCGCTTTGGTGTATGGCCATATGCCGGAACTGGTCGGGAAAATCGACAAACCTTTGATGCAGCGCTCTGGAGAATTGAAGCGCTTTGTGGTCGAAACACAACATATTCCAGAGGCGGCCCGGGAAGCTCTCACTTTGTATCGCGTTATCGCCCGCTACCCGGACTTCGATCTTTTGGAAGTAACGCCCAAAACCGGACGGACACATCAGATCCGCGTGCATTTGGCCTCTCTCGGCTGTCCGGTGGTGGGCGATAAGCTCTATGCATGGAAGCCGATGCGGCGGGGCGAAAAGCTTTTTTCAGCGCGGCAGATGCTGCACGCCTATCGCCTCCGTTTCGAGCTTTTTTCCAAACCGTACGCCTTTGAGGCTCCCCTGCCGGAAGATTTTCGATCTATCTTACGGAAGGTTGACGAAACGCGGGAGGCAAGCTATGATGATGAGGCCTTGAAAAGCCTTTTATCCAGCACCTTCTAGAATACCATGTGGTTTTGTCGCAGGGATAAATGGGATACTGATTCTTTCCGCTGGACCTAAATACCTTGTGGTGAAGGTGCTGGATTTATCGGTATAACGAGGTTTTTTCTTTTTATCTACGGGTTATTCTTAGCGAAGAAGATACCTTATTAATCTAAACGTATGCATCAGAAACTTATTTCCTTCAATTTGAAGCAGAGAAAAGCTCTCGCTATCCCCGAGCTGCGAGCCGGCGATGTGGTCAATATCTCTCGGAAGATCAAAGAGGGCGGGAAAGAACGCCTCCAGGCTTTCCAAGGAACGATCATCGCTATCAATGGCGGACAGAGCTCTTCCAAAACCATCACGGTGCGCAAGATCTCTTTCGGGGTCGGCGTAGAGCTGGTGCTCCCCGTTTCTTCACCGCAGATCGAGAAAATCGAATTTGTAAAACGCACGCGCGCCCGCCGCGCCAAGCTGTACTATGTGCGCGACAAGTCTGTCAAAGTCCTGAGCAAGAANCTCAANGAAGTGGCCGTCAAGAGTGGNCTGGTTCCAGATGTATCGGAAATATCTTCCGTAGCAGAGGAACCAGTAGAAGTGGGAACAGTTGAAAAAACAGAGGCTTAAGACATTTGTTTTCCTAGTGTGCCTCAGCCCTAGTCATGTAATTGGTATACCCATCAAGTTTGAGGTATAATGTCTGCATGGCAAACAGAGGGGTAAAACCTAAGAGTAAAGTAAAGCTAAAGTGGTCAGCAAGTTTTGCTTATGCTATCGGGTTACTCGTGACTGATGGGAGCCTGTCTAATGATGGGAGACACATCCTTCTTGTTTCAAAGGACGTCGAGCAACTTAATAATTTTTTGCAGGCTTTAGGGAACATAAAAAACAAACTGAGTAGATCAAAATCTGGATATACAGGGCAATATATTCCCCGCGTCCAATTTTCTGACGCTCTCTTTCATCGGTTTTTGGTGAGCATAGGCGTTACCCCTAATAAGACAAAGACGATAGGAAAGATTTCGATGCCCGATGAATACTTTTTTGATTTTCTCAGAGGACACCATGATGGGGATGGTTATTTTTATTCTTATTTTGACCCGCGGTGGAAATCAAGTTTTATGTACTATCTCGTGTTTGTTTCCTCAAGCAGAGCGCATATTGATTGGATACGAAATCGTCTCAAGGTGTTTTTGGGGGTATGGGGGCATCTTACCAAAGATCACAGGACTGCTGTTCATCAGCTCAAATATGCAAAACAAGAAGGATTCAAAATTTTAAAAAGAATGTATGGCGATAAAAAAAGCATATGTTTGTCACGCAAAAGATTGAAAATTATTGAAGCATTAGGTAGTATAGGGAAACAGCTATAATATGCGCGGGTGCTGTAACTGGTAGCCAGGCTAGCTTGAGGTGCTAGTGCCGCAAGGCGTGGAGGTTCAAGTCCTCTCCCGCGCACTTTATGAAGTAAAGTAGATTTTACTCGGCGTGAAGGGGTACCGAGAGATGGGGAGACGAGCCTGGGGCGGTTAGCTCAGTTGGTAGAGCGGTGCGTTTACATCGCAATGGTCGCAGGTTCGAGTCCTGCACCGCCCACAACTTTACATTGTTGCTTGATTGCTGCATTGTTAAAGGGTTGGATTAACAATAGATGCCGAGGTAGCTCAGTGGTAGAGCAGAGGACTGAAAATCCTTGTGTCGGCAGTTCAATCCTGCCCCTCGGCACAGAAGACAGTCAGCAGCCAACAATTAACAATCAACTGATGGCTTGCTTTCTTGGTGATTGCAAATTGTCAGTTATAGGTTATTTGTTGTATGTTAGAAGTTGGGGGTCCGTAGCTCAGCGGTAGAGCGGGCGACTCATAATCGCTTGGTCGTTGGTCCGACTCCAACCGGACCCACATA
>C687J35174_10012810_pt1 | contig 10204 bp, 8 predicted proteins | sample RifCSPhighO2_01_FD_35174 | JGI IMG/M metagenome (IMG submission 35174)
TTGCTCGNNAATTAGAAAAAATTAGTTGGATATGCTATAAACGCTGTAATGAATTAAGGGTTGTCGAAAGCGTTACTAATTTGTTCATCTACTGATTTCTGGCTAACTGTATCTGATATATTCTTCAGTCTCGTCCAGTTGCCTTCATTAAAATAAGCATTATATAAATATTTTAAAATTGTCCCATTTCCTTCTAATAACGTTTTGATAACGAGCTTGTATAAATAACTGTCACTAAAAACTCTTTTTTGATACACTAGGGGGTATAAGCGGACTATAAAATTCAGCTGGAATGCCTTATCCAGCGATTCTATACCTAAATCCCTTATTGTCTTTCTGATATTTTTATTTGAGCTTGTAATTTTCAAAAGAGGGATGTCTATAAAAGCAGTGTTATTTTCGCTGATAAAATCAATTGTCTCTCCGTCAAATGCTTTCTTAAATTTTTCAAAATTGTTCAGGAAATAATCTTTTGTCGTCATTAATTGGCTTAAAATTATCAGCCTGTTAAAATATTCTTTTTTTATAGCATTCATTGCCCTTGCAGGTCTGAAGCGCAGATAATTTTCTTTTTTATTGAAGCATAAATAATAATCACAGCAGCTAATATCTTTTTTAGTTTTTTCCAGGCAATGAGCCTGAAAATAATCTTTATAATTATAAGGCAAATTATCCTCTCCTATAAAGCCAACATATTGAATGGATTTCAGCTTTTCTTTTACGTAATTAAATCCTCTTTTCATGTCTTTTTTAGTTATTTTTAATACCTTGTCATTTGTTTTTGGAATCTGCTTTCTTGATAAATTCGCCTGTTCCTCAATTATTTCGGTGAACATTTTTTTATAAATGGCGCTTATATCGTGGTTCTTGACTACTTTTTTATATGTATTTCTGGCTATCTCTTCCCTCTCCTTTTCATTTCTCAGGTAGTAATTTATCTTTTTTAATAAGTCTTCATCGTCCTTTACGAAGACAATTTCTTTATTCTCTTTAAAATATTTTAAATAGCCTGAGAAATAGTCCACCAAGGCAAATGACCTGCATGCGCCAAATTCTAAGACTCTTCCTTTAAAATGCGGCTCCCCGTACATATTTTTACTCGGAGAGAGATTAATCTTGCTCTCGTTAATAATTTTGACAAATTCTTTGTCATCCGGCATCCCCCTGTAAAAATCTTTAAATTCAGGGTAGTTAAACCACGAATTTCCCCAGATGTTGACCTTTATGCCTTTGTTGATTAAATATCTCATCAGCTTAATCCTCGGAGCAATTGGGGCTCCGATAAAAGAGATGTTATATTTCTTTTTTAATCCAAGGGGTTTGAAATTTTTTAGGTATATCCCAAACGAAGGAAAGGCGCGATATCCCTCTTTTTTATATTGTTCAACATAATGAACCTGATTTACGATGTTATAATCTAAGAGCATGGCATAATATCTTGAAGATATTTCAAAATCCCTGTCATCATCCGTAAAAAGCCCGACAATTATTGTTTTTGGCGAGGCTTTGTTTATTTCTTCAATAAGGTCAATGCTTTCAAATTCTCCGCAGCCCCATACCCCAAAGAGAATAAAATTCGGCTTTTTTTCTCTTATGAGGCTGATTAGGTTTTTTCTCATTAAATGCGAGCCATATTCAAAATTCTTTATCTTCGTGTCATACATAACCACTTCTTTGAATATATCCTTAAACGGCGGATACAGGCTCTGGTAAAGATAATGTTTTTTATTCTCGCAATCCCAGGTAGCAAAAAGCATTGTCTTCTGCTTTAATAGCTTTTCAGCTTCCTTTATGGTTAATTTTTTAGGTTTAATTTTTATCATTTTAATTGCTTAAAGTAGCTATGCAAGACTTCTGAAACATAGTCTAAATCTTCTTTGCTAAGAAATTGGTGGATTCCGAAATGCAGACCATTGTCCCCTGCATATTCGGCTTCTGGAAATTCTCTGAGCTTATGGCCAATAAATTCAAACGCCTTATGCTGCGTGGGTATTGAGCCGAAATTCCTTTTGCACTTTATTGAATTTTGCTCAAGAAATGCATAAAGCTCCTTGCAATTATATTTTGGATCCTTCAATGTTACGCTAAATGCATGGGGGGCGACAATTTCATAAAATTCCTCTGAATTAAACCAGGCAAATTTTTCAAGGTCCTTCACTCTGTTCAATAAATAATAAAGATTATCCTTTCGCTTATTAAATGTCTGCCAGAATTCTTCTATTCCGCCAAGACCCAATGCTGCCTCCATATCATTCATCTTTGAATTTAATCCGAATCTTACATGATCAAAATATAACTCGCCGTCTTTTCTTCCATGCGACCTTATTGACTTAAGAATCTTTGCGAATTTTTCATTATTTGTAGAAACCATTCCCCCTTCCCCACAGCAAATAAGATGTGCTGCATAAAAGCTAAATGCTGCCATATCTCCCCAATGTCCTACATATTTTCCCTTGTATCTGGCCCCGTGTGCCTCGCATGAATCCTCGATAAGTATTAAATTATGCCTTCTTGTTATATCTGCTATTTTATCCATCTCGCATGGTTTGCCCATTGTATGAACAACCATGATTGCCCTTGTTTTTGATGTTATTTTCCTTTCAATTTTATCCGGATTTATATTCAGCGTATTTCTTTCTATATCTACAAAAACAGGAGTAAAACCTGCTGCCAGAATAGCATTTGCCGGGGCAATGAAAGCAAGAGCAGGCATGATGACCTCGTCGCCTCTTTTAGCTCCAAATTCATGCAATACAGCGCAGGCATTAATATCGGCATCTGTTCCGGAGCTCATTGCAACATTGTATTTATAATCGAAAAGTTTTCCCCATTCTTCCTCAAATTTTTGAACCTTCGGGCCACCGGAAGCCCAGTTTGTTTCTATCACATCAAGAAGATGTTTTTTTGCTGTCTCCCCTATTTTTAATCCCCCAAATTCAATTCTCATTATTTTTCATCATTCAGATTACTTTTAAATATTGTTGAGATAGAATTCTCTATAGTTTTGAACAGTCTACCTGACGGGTTTAAACTCTTCCCCTAAAAGTTCCCCTAAAGTTATAACAAAAGCGTTCAACTGTTCAACTCTTTTCATATCATAGGTTGCATCTGTTTCTTCAATCTCTGTTTGTTCAGCAGGAGGTTCATAAGGCACAACAACACTTCTAACTTTTTTTCCATTAATCATCATCTGCCAAACAGGGACAAGTATTGACTCCCATCTATCGTGCTCTTTGCCGTTAATCTCTCCTGTGTAATCCATAAAATAATGCAGAAAATCTTATTTGGGATGTAGCCTCACAATATAAAACATTTATAAAGATTTAGATGGTTTGACAGATTAGCAATGTCATTTAACACCCCTTGCGAATTATCCGGGTAATTTTTCTATATATAGCATCGACTTCCATATCCTTTATAAATGGGCATGACAGCTTAAACATTATGGGTGAAAATAAAAAAGAAAGCGTGCTTATAACGGGAGGATCAGGATATTTAGGAAGTTTTCTTTCAGGTTATTTGCTAGAAAAGGGATATAGCGTCAGTTGTTTAGATAATTTAAGCTATGGGCAAAAATCCCTGCTGCATCATGTAAGCAATCCAAATTTTAATTTTATTTATGGAGATGTGCGCAATAGAAAGCTGCTTGAAAAAATACTTCCCGGATTTGACGTTATTATTCCATTGGCTGCAGTAGTTGGAATGCCTGCATGTGACCTTAAGCCTTTTGATGCTGAGTCAATCAATCGGGATGCTGTAATCTTAATTAATGAACTGCGCGGGCATAATCAAAAGCTTATTTATCCAACTACAAATTCCGGCTATGGAACAAAATCCGGAGAGGTTTATTGCACAGAAGAAACGCCTTTGGACCCAATTTCATTATATGGAAAAACTAAAACCGAGGCAGAGGCGCATCTCTTAAAGTCAGAAAAACCTGCAATAACACTAAGGCTTGCAACTGTTTTCGGAGTATCGCCCAGGATGAGAACTGATTTGCTAGTGAACGATTTTGTATTCAAGGCATTAAGAGACGGATATATTATAATTTATGAGAAAGATTTCAAGAGAAATTATATACATATAAAAGATGTTGCAAGAGCATTTGAGCACTGCATTAAAAACTTTGAGTATATGAAAGGGAATGCATATAATGTGGGGCTGGAAGAAGCTAATCTTTCTAAAGCCGAGCTTGCTGAAAAGATTAAGCGGCATATTCCGAAGTTTGAGATTATCTATATGGAAGTAGGCGAGGACCCTGATAAGAGAAATTATATTGTCTCAAATAAGAAGATAATGAACGCAGGGTTTATGCCAATTGTCTCTTTAGATGAAGGAATAGAAGAATTAATAAGAGGCTATTCAATTTTATTAAAAAATAATCTTTATCAAAATGTCTAATAAAATTAGGAGAGCTTTAATAACAGGAATCAGCGGGTCAGGAGGGAGCTATCTTGCAGAATATATAGTTAACAATCAGCCAGAAGTTGAAGTTCATGGGATTTCAAGATGGCACAGCACTGGTTCTGAGAATAATCTTAAAAATATTAAGGATAAAGTAGGGATGTATGAATGCGATTTAACTGATTTTAGCTCTGTATTAAAAGTATTGAATGAGGCAAAACCTGACGCAATTTTTCATCTTGCTTCTTATGCAAATGTAAGGGCAGCATTTATTACGCCTTTAGCAGTTATGTACAATAATGTAATGGGGACTGCTAATTTGCTTGAAGCAGTCAGAATATCGGGATTAAGCCCAATAATACAGCTTTGCAGTACCTCTGAGCTCTACGGGCAGGTAGACCCTAAGAATGTCCCAATAAAAGAAGATTGCCCTATAAATCCTATAAATCCATATGCTGTCTCAAAATTAGCGCAAGACGCTCTTGGCTATACTTATTTTAAAAGCTATGGCTTGCCTGTTATAAGAACGAGGATGTTCGCCTACTTAAATCCAAGAAGAACTGACCTGTTTGCCACGTCATTTGCAATGCAGGTGGCAAGAATAGAAAGAGGCCTGCAGAAAGAACTATTGCATGGAAATTTAGATTCGACAAGAACTCTGATAGATGTCAGGGATGCAATGGAGTCTTATTGGGTTGCTACAACAAAAGGCAGGCCTGGGGAGATTTATAATATCGGGGGAAAAACAGTCATAACCGTTGGAAAATTCCTGGATGTCCTTAAAAAATATGCGAAATGCGAGATACCCTCGAGGATAGATCCAAAATTGCTAAGACCAGTTGATGTAACTCTTCAGATTCCAGATACGTCTAAATTTGAAAAAGAAACTGGATGGGTACCAAAGTATAATTTTGATGAGAGCGTCCTTTATCTATTGGAGCATTGCAGAAAAGAGGCAGAGAAAATATGAAAGCAATAATTCTTGCAGGAGGTTTCGGTACGCGCCTGAAATCAGTAGTTTCAGATGTGCCAAAACCAATGGCATTAATTGGAGGCCAGCCTTTTTTGGAGCATCAGATAAGATTTCTTAAGGGGCATGGAATAACTGAGGTTATTATTGCTGTCCACCATATGGCTGACAAGATAAAATCTTATTTTGGCAATGGGCTTAGATGGGCTATGGATATCACTTATTCCGAAGAGGAAGTGCCTCTTGGAACCGGGGGGGCGATAAAAAAAGCAGAGAAGTATATTGATGATACATTTTTAGTGCTGAATGGAGACACTTATTCGGATATAAACTTGCTGGATTTTGTTGATTTTCATAAAACAAAAAAAAGCAATTTTACCATAGCCCTGACTAAAAATGGGGATAGTATTCATTATGGAAATGTTAAATTAGAAGGAAATAAAATTGTGGGATTTTTAGAGAAGTCAGAAGTCTCTGAAATTATTAATTCGGGAATATACTTATTCGAGCCAAAAATATTCAATTATATTGAAGCAGAAAAAAATGTTTCTTTGGAAAAAGACATATTTCTAAAATTAGCTAGAGAGGGCTCTTTGTGGGGTTATCCGTTTAGCGGGTACTTTATGGATATTGGGAGGCCAGAAACATATTCGCGTTTTAAGCAGGATGTTTTGGATACGATGATATTAAGAGAGCATAACAAAGTCAGAGAAGCCATGCAAAAAATAAGCAAGAGTGGGATTAACATTGTCTTGATAACTGATGAACAAAAAAGGTTATTGGGGGTTGTTAATGACAGGATTATGAAAGAGTTTATGCTTAGGGGTGGAAACTTAGATGAGCCATTAAGTTTTGCTATGATAAAAGATCCCTTGACAGCTAGAATAGGCGATAAAGAAAGAATCTCTGAACTTTTGATATCAGGAGTTAATCATCTGCCAGTTTTAGATGCAGAAGGAATAATTAAAGATGTGGAATTTAGAATAGAAAAAACAAAATCTGAAACTTTTCCAATATTGAGGGGAAGGGCTCCTTTCAGGATAAGCTTCGCTGGCGGAGGCACTGATTTGGAGCATTTCTTCAAAAAATACGGAGGAGTTGTAATAAGCGCTACAATAGACAAATATTGCTATGCGACTATTATTAAAAGGGCAGATTCAAAAATAGTTATTAATTCTGACTTTGGGGGAGAGGCGATTATTAATTCTAAAAAAGACTTAATATATAATAATCATTTTGACATCATTAAAGCAATAATCAATATAACAAAGCCAGATTTTGGTTTTGAGCTTTATTTGCACAATGATATCCCTCCAGGCAGGGGTCTTGGCTCTTCAGCAAGTCTGGCAGTTTTAGTAATCTCTCTTATTAGCCGCCTGCAAGATAGGCATTATGATGATTATAAAATAGCGGAACTTGCGCATGAAGCAGAGCACAAAGAACTGGCTATAAAGGGAGGATGGCAAGACCAGTACGCCGCAATAACTGGCGGATTTAATTTTATGGAATTTAATAATGACAAGACAATTATTTATCCATTGAGGTTAAAGGATGATACTATAAATGAGCTGAGTGAGCATATGGCTCTTTGTTATGTTGGAAAATCTCATTTTTCAGCTGAACAGCATGCCCATCAAGAAAGTACATTCATGGAGAATGAAGAAGAGATAGTAAAAATTCAGGAAGAGCATAAGAAAATAGCTATAAAAATCAGAGATGCACTTCTCACTAATGAGCTGGAGGATGTTGGCAGGTATTTGGACGAGTCGTGGAAGAATAAGAAAAAACTGAGCGGAAGCATGTCAAACCCTAAAATAGACCTACTTTATGAAACAGGATTAAAAAATGGAGCGTATGGGGGGAGGCTTCTTGGCTCTGGCGGTGGAGGGTATCTTTTATTCTTTTATGCGCCTACCAAAAGGAACCAATTAGTCAATGCATTAAAAGAATACGGAGGAGAAATAGTGGATTTTAATTTTGAATTCTCTGGAGCAAAAATATGGGCTGTCAAGGGAAAGTAGAATATATGCTTCATACCATAATCATCTTTTTAAATAGTGTAGATATAAAAAAATATGCCAAAAAGGACAATTGATCATCATGCAAGTATAGTTATAGTTAAAGCAGAAAATTTATTCTTTTTTAACGGGTATGATTCCGGCTATCCAAGAGCAGAATGGAGGGGCTGCTTGAATCCGCTTGGAGGAAACCACGAGCTTGGTGACATATCTCCTTTATCTATCTTAGAAAGAGAAGTTAATGAGGAGATGACGAATCCCAACAATAAATACCCTAATTTTGCAGAACACGAAGCAGAAGCATTAAGACATGCTATTAGGCAGAGTACATTACCTTATCAGGATTTTTTAGTTGTTGACCCAATTATAGAGAAAAATAAACACCTTTCAAAAGAAGGAAGAAGCGCGATAGTTAGCTTTTATGAAGCCAATGTCCCTATACAATTTATAGATGAAGCTTATAAAGCCTTGAAATCTGGAAAACGCCTTGTAAGTGAGGGAGATGGCGGGAATATTGTCAGTATAGATGATTTAACCTCTGGAAGAAGATATTTGGCATGGTCAAATCCTCTTATGATGGCGCATTTTTTGAAGAAAGAAATTCCTTCTTTGAGAGAAGGGGGAGCTGAGCCAATAGGCCTTCCCAGGCAGGCTTTAGAAGAATACTTATCAGATTTTGATTACATAAAACCGATTAAAAGTGCTTAAAATGGCTTATGAAGAATTTCTTGAATTTGCAAAAGTAACAGCTTTAGAGGCTGGAGAGGGGGTTCTTATGAAGAATTATGGAAAAATGCAGGAGCTTGAATGGAACCTGAAGCAATATTTTAGAACAGTAGTTGATAAAGAAAGTGATACATTAATAAGAAAAAGAATTAAGGAAAAATTTCCAGAGCATAATATCTATTCGGAGGAGAATGAAGGAATTGATAGAAATTCTGAATTTAGCTGGGTAATAGACCCTTTAGATGGGACATTACCTTATAGATATGGAACAACTGACCACTTTAGCGTTTGCATTGCTTTGGCAAGGAAAAAAACCCCTGTTGTTGGAGTAGTCTACGCACCAAAAAGAAGAGAATTATATTTTGCAAAACAGAATGGGGGAGCTTTTTGTAATGAGAAAAGAATTTTTATATCTTCAGAGGAAAATATTAATCATGTCCTAATGGGGTTGGATGGGGGCAAAGAAACAGAGCATTTTAGAAGAGTTGACATAATACATTATATCGATAGATTCTATTCAAAAGACGGAATTAGCTGTTTTTTCGCTTCTGGCTGTGCGTCAGTTCCGTTAGTTTTGACAGCAAGTGGAAAGCTGCATGCCTACATGGCTTTAAGTCTTGAGCCATGGGATATGGCTGCTGCTGCAGCCATAAACAGGGAGGCTGGCGCAAAAGTAACAAATATCCGAGGAGAAGAATGGACCCTCGATGATAAATCAATATTTGCTGCAAACCCCGCATTGCATGAAAAACTTTTTGCATTGCTTGTTAAATAATTCAATCACCCAATAATTTTCTTTTTAATTTAATCTTTGTCATTTCTTCTATGTGCTGCCTTTCTGCCCTGCCAAATTTCTTTTCAACCATCTCAAGATATTTTGGATTTTTAAAATATTTCATGAAAGCCTCGTCTCTGAATTTCAAGACTTCTGCGGCAGATATGTAATTTGTAGAAAGAGGAATGAAGTTATAAGCATGCTGGGAATAATCTTCCCACTTTTCAGGAAGCGGGGTACCGTGTTTTATGGTTTCTTCATACAATCTGCTCCCCGGATAAGCTGTAGTGCAATAGATATTTGCAAATTCACAGTTTAATTCTATTGCTAAGTTAAGCGTTTGCTGCATGCTTTCTATATTATCTTCTGGAAGGCCAACCATATAATTTCCAATTATGTAAATCCCACTGTCTTGTATCTTCTTGGCAATATTCCTAATGTCTTTCTCGCTAAATCTGCCCTTTGAGACATTTTTTCTTACATCTTCGCTTCCTGACTCAATTCCTATTGCAAACCAATTAAAGCCGGCTTTTTTCAATATTGGCAAATGCTCTTCTTTTACAGTGTCAATTCTGGCATAAACCCAGATATTAACTTTATACTCTCTTTTTGCAAGCTCTTCTGCAATTGGAATAAAGTGGTCTGCTTTTAAGACAAAAAGTTCGTCAATGAATTTTATATTTTTTATATTGTACTTCCTGGCTAAAGTGTCTATCTGCTTTAATACCCATTTTGGGCTCCAGGTTCTGTAATATGGCTTTCCAAACGGCGCATTGATGCAGCAAAAAGAGCAATTGAATGGGCAGCCTAAGCTTGTTGATATGGACGCATAGCTCATTCTTGAGTTTAAATCAGAGAGGCAATGCCAATTATGGGCCTTATACTTTCCCATTGGAAGCAAGTCCCATGCAACATCGCTAAGCTCTTTGTCCAGGTCTTTTATTAACTCTGCCCTTTCATTGTGAAGTATCTCATTGTCCTTTCTATACCAAAGCCCCGGAATTTCTGAGACTGGTTTTTTTTCTAAAAGCCCGAGTATTGTAAAGAAACCCTCTCCTTGGCAGACAAAATCGCAGGGCTCTTCTTTCATTGTTCTCTCAGGAAGCGCAGATGGATGAGGGCCTGTAATAATTATTTTCTTTTCAGGAGAGACCTTTTTTATCTCACTGCATGTTGCCCTAATTGCGCCCATTAATTGAGTTGATGCAGATGGCTGCTGCCCATAGGCAATTATGTTAATAATGCTTGCAGGATTTGACTTTACTATACCTGCAATTTCTTCAGGAGTCAGGTTTTCTGCATTTGCATCTA
>C687J35174_10012812_pt1 | contig 10204 bp, 7 predicted proteins | sample RifCSPhighO2_01_FD_35174 | JGI IMG/M metagenome (IMG submission 35174)
GAACCGAGAAGGATGTGCTTGAATTTGTTTCCGGCAATGACGCTGACATTGCACTTCTACATAAGAAGTTTGGAAATGAAAAAATAAACCAGATGATCAGGCTGGGGGATTTAATTGAAAGAGATGGCAAAGTAAGAGTATTGGCAAAAGAGTTATAAATATGCCAACCTTTTCTGTTTTATGGGAAAAAAGTTATTGGCTGTTGCCATTGTAATTGTTTCTTTGCTTCTTCTTGCAGGCTGTTTTTCTGCGAAGGGGGATGCTGTGAAGGCGAAAAAGACTGTTAACCAGACTATTGCTGTGAAGAAAGGAATTGCATCGCCTTATGTGCCTTCAGAGGAGAAATTTTCTGCAAAAATAAAGATTGACGGCTCAAAGAAGCTTGGGCAGATAAATCCGCTCATTTACGGCAACAATGTTTGGATTGAAAACTCCAAGATTGGCATGCCGAGCTTTCCGTCAGGCGACAAAAAGATATTTTATGAAGGGCAGATGGCTAAATTTTATTCCTATTTCAATCTTGCAAAAGAAACGAAGCCTACAATCATAAGAATGCCGGGCGGATTGCAGGCGAACCACGACGACTGGGAGCAGATGATTGGGACCTATGAAAAAAGGCCTGAGAGGGTTGCATCGGGGATTAAGCAGATTGCAATTGCAGGGATAGATGAATATGCAGATATGGCAAAATCATTGGGCGCAGAGGTTATTTTTACAGTTAATTACGCCCTTGGAGCAGAGGATGCGACAAAGCTGGCGGAATACCTGAAAGGAAAGGCAAAATATTACGAAGTAGGAAACGAGCTGAACTGCGGGCTTGCAAAGGGGAGCCCGTTGACAAAAAGCACAGCAAAGGATTACGCAGAGAACCTTGCTAAATTCTCGGATGCAATGAAGGCTGCTGACCCGTCGATAAAGATCGGGGCGCTTGATGACTGCAACAAGCTTGGGGCAGAATGGTTCAGCACAGTCAATTCGATTGCCGGAAAGAAGTTTGATTTCTGGATTAAGCATGCGTATTCGCCGGGCGCAGACGGAAATGTGAGGGGGGTTACGATAAATGACGCCAAGTTTTCCATCAAGACAACAAAATATTTTGAGGAAAGCGGGAGTTATGAGTTCGAGTTTTTGGCAGAAGGTAAGAAGCAATTCAGCAAGGCACCGGGATTTGATGTGCTCATTGACAAGAGAAAAATAGGGGCCATTACAATCAGCGAATTTGGGGGGCTGTTCAAAAACGAGCCTTCCCCGAAGTTTTATAAGATTGCTGCAGAGGTCGAAAAAGGGCTTCATGAGTTTGAGGTTGTGAGTTCTGATGTAGTTGAGAATAATGTCTTTTTGGCAATACATCCTGTTGTTGGATTGCTCCATTCGGGGAAACAAGATTCCATCGACCTGCGCGATGATGAGAAAATCGCTGGCCTGATAACCGCCGGTGCAATAACTGTTGGCAGGAATATTGAGGACAATAAAGGTTTGTTTTATGGAAAGCCCGTATTCGTTACCGAATGGAACACCATTTATTCCTTTGACGAGTGCTCTTCAAAAGGGATACTGAAGGACAAACCTTACATGTGCTCAAGAAACTCGCAGCTTAGGGAGGCATTGAACCTGGCAGAGTATTATCATACATTTATCAGGGAAAAAGAAATTGTGGATGAAGCGAACTTTTGGCTTCTGTTCACTGAAATTGGCAATATGGTTGTTTCAGGAAGCGAGGTTAAGCTTAATCCCTCGTTTTATGTTTTGAAATTGTATGCGAACAATATGCTTGGAGAGGAGATTTTATCAGAGGTAACTGCGCCATCGTATAATGTTGGATATAATACCGGAATTACAATGGGGATTGTTTCAAAATCAATGTCTGTGTCGTATATATCCTCTATTGCTTCCATTAATGGGAATATTTTGAGTTTGGCCATTATTAATAAGCACACCTTAATGGATTCTGATGTTGAGATTGAGATGAAAAACCTGAATGTGAAGGATTCTGCAACGCTATACCAGATTTATTCTGAAAGCCTTGAAGACAGCCAGGTTGCAATAACGGAAAATACTATCCCTGCAGGCAAAAATTTCAAAATTACGGTTCCGAGGCATTCGATAAACGTTATAAGGTTTCAGCTGAAGTGATTTCTCCAAAACTTTTATAAGCCAGAATCCAAGTCATTCGTTTATGCTCCGCGACAAAGAGATAAAGAAGGAATTCAAGGCAAAGGCCAGCAGGAATCCGGAAAAGTACTATGCAGTTGAGGTTCTCAAGCAGGAGGGGTTTGAGAGGAAACAGTGCAAGTGCGGGACATTCTTCTGGACAGCTTCCGGCTCTGATGTATGCGGAGATCCTGCGTGTTCTGGCGGGTTTAGATTTATTGACGGAAGCCCTGCAAAAAATGAGTTGGATTATATTGAAGTCTGGGAGGAATTTTCAAGGCTGTTCAAGAAATGGGGCTATACCCCGATTCCAAGGTATCCTGTTGTTGCAAGATGGAGGGATGACACTGATTTCGTGCAGGCATCAATTTACGATTTCCAGCCCTACGTGGTTTCCGGCGAGATAAAGCCGCCTGCAAATCCGCTGGTTGTGCCGCAGTTCTGCCTTAGGTTTAATGACATCGACAATGTTGGAATAACCGGGGCCCATTATACTGGGTTTGTGATGATAGGCCAGCACGCATTCGTGCCGCATAGGGAATGGGACCAGCCAAAATATTTCAGGGATATCCACAACTGGCTGAAAGAGGGTCTAGGGTTGCCGAATGATGAGATAACATTTCATGAAGATGCGTGGGCTGGCGGGGGCAACTTTGGGCCGTGCATGGAATTTTTCTCCCGCGGCCTTGAATTGGGAAATCAGGTGTATATGCTTTATGAGGTTACTGCTTCTGGCAATAAAGAGCTTCCTTTGCGTGTGCTTGATATGGGGATGGGGCATGAAAGGAATGCGTGGTTCACAAAAGCTGCATCAACGAGTTACGAGACAACATTTCCAACGGTTTGCCAGAAATTGAAGCATATAACCGGCATAAAGGTTGATGACAAGTTGATGAGAAAATTTTTGCCCTATTCTTCGTATTTGAATATAGACGAGGTTGAGGATGTTGGCAAGGCATGGAAGGATGTTGCCGGGAAGGTGGGAGTAGATGTTAAGGAGCTGAAAGACAGCATACTGCCGCTTTCTGCAGTCTATTCAATTGGCGAGCATTCAAGGGCGCTTCTTGTTGCATTGTCTGATGGAGCATTGCCCTCAAATGTTGGCGGAGGATATAACTTGCGCGTCATACTCAGGAGGGCATTGGGGTTTATTGACCAGTACGGCTGGAAACTAGATTTAAGGGAGATTTGCGAGCTCCATGCAAAGTACCTGAAGGCGCTTTATCCTGAGATAATGGAAAATCTGGATGAGGTCAATGAAATTCTTGAGGTGGAGAGGAAGAAATATGAGCAGACGAAAGAAAAATCGCATTCCATCATATCCAAGCTTATGCAGACGGAGATTGATGAAGGAAAATTGCTCCAGCTTTATGACAGCCAAGGGATAACACCGGAGCTGATAAGGCAGGAAGCTGCAAAATTAGGGAAAGAAGTCAAGATTCCCGAGAATTTCTATGCAAAGGTTTCTGAATTGCATGAGAAAGGGGTTCAGAAGCATGCAACAATAACTGGCCATCAGCTCGACTTAAAGGGTGTGCCGAATACAAAGGGCCTGTATTTTGACGATTACAATAAGCTAAAATTTACTGGAAAGGTGATGAAGGTAATCGGAAAATATGTTGTGCTTGACCAGACGGCATTTTACCCAACTTCCGGAGGCCAGATTCATGACAGCGGCACATTAGCCGGCGAGAGAATGGTGAATGTGTTCAAGCAGGGCGGTGTCATAGTCCATGAGCTTGAAAGCGAGCATGAATTTCCTGTTGGAGAGGAGGTTGAGGGCGTTATTGACGGCGAAAGAAGAAAGCAGCTTGCCCAGCACCATACTGCAACGCATATTGTAAATGCCGCTGCAAGAAAGGTTCTGGGAAATCACGTGAATCAGGCTGGCGCGAAAAAAGACCTTGACAAGGCAACACTAGATATAACGCATTTCAACAACTTGACAGAAGAGGAATCGGAGAGGGTGGAGGAAGAGGCCAACAGGACAATTTATGAAAACATACCGATAAAGCTTTCGTTTATGCACAGAGAGGAGGCTGAAAAGAATTTTGGGATGAGAATCTACCAGGGCGGTGCTGTGCCTGGAAAGGAGCTCAGGATTGTTGACATTTACGGGGTGGATGTTGAATGCTGCGGTGGAACGCACCTGAATAATACTGGGGAGGCTGGAAGAATAAGGATTCTGAAGTCCAATAAGGTTTCGGATTCCATTGTCAGGATAACCTTTACTGCTGGTGCTGCGAGCGAGAAAGAGGTAAGGGTAGAGGAGAGTATACTTTCGGATGCTGCAGAGCTCCTTGGAGTTAGCCCTGAGCAGGTTCCGGCAAGAGCCGAAGAGCTTTTCCTGAAATGGAAAATGGCAAAGAAAGCCCTCTCAAAAGGAAATGAGATAACGCTGGATGAGCTTGAGCTGATTGCTGAGGAAGCCTTTGAGGGTGATGCGCTTGTGGAGACTGCGGAAGTACTAAAAACCCAGCCGGAGCACGTTCCGAGGACAATAAAGAGATTTCTAAGCGAGCTTGAGGAGATGAAGGCAAATATATTTAAATCTCAATAAGAAAAGATTTCCCATGGGCGGATTTCCACTTGACGAAGTTATCAAACTGGGCATAGCATTGCTGCTGGGGGCAATTGTTGGCTTTGAGCGGGAGCGCACACACAAGCCAGCCGGGTTGAGAACGCATATGCTTGTCTGCCTTGGCGCAACACTTGCGACGATTATCTCAATTTCCTATTTTCCACAGGACAACGCAAGGATAGTTGCCTCGCTAATGACTGGAATTGGATTTCTGTGCGCAGGAACCATAATTGCGCAGGGGAAGGATGTTCACGGCCTGACAACTGCAGCATCTGTTTGGGTGGTGGCAACAATCGGGATTGCTGTCGGAGTCGGGTATTACACTCTTGCCAGCATAAGCGCTTTGGTTGTTCTCTTGGTATTGCTTTTTGGAAAGTTTGAGAAGAAATTGACGAGATAGCATTTAAAACTGAAAGAGTTTCTTCTGGTGCAAGACGTTTTTCAGGATAAAAGATTTTTCCAGTATCAAAGAGATATCGCATTTAAAGCGCTTCAGTGCCAGCTTTTTTGCATATTCAAGCATGAGCTCTTTTGAGGAGAATTCAATTGACTTGCTTTGCAAGGATTTTCTTGCGGCTTCCCTTGTGACCCATACCCCAAGGGGAATTTCGTATTCATCAGTTATGAAGCGCAATGCCAGAACAGAAGACTGCCTTTTAATTTTGGCGAGTTTTTCAAGGATTGCAAGCCTTACAGTATAATAGCCTCCTGCGGTTTGTTCTGCATAGGTTGTTCTCCCCCCATAAGATTCTGCATCTGTTGAATATTTGTCCGGCTTGAAGTTTGGAGCATACATTTCAAAGAGTTCGTAAGACCATATATCCGGGAAAAGCAGAATGAGATAGTAATTTCCAAGATAAGAGCCGAAATATGCCTGATAGTTTGATTCCTGGCAATCTTTAACCTTTGAAATCAAATTCTTCCCAAGGATATCGTCAACGGCAGTGATTGCGTATCTTGTCGGAACTAATTTTCTGTCTTTCTTCATGCCCAAATTTCCAACCGAAAGGACTTTTGAGAGCGAATGCTCATTTATTCCTTTTTCATAGAGGAGCATTATGCCGTCATTTGCCTTCAAATCTGTGTCATAGACTATTTTCTCTATTTTTTGATTGACTTTTGGGTTTGCTGTAAGCTCCAGCTGCTTTAGCTTTGCTGCCGGGCCGTAAGGAAGCGCAGTATCACTGAAATTAACCCTGAAAGAGGGCTTTTCTTCCAAGCTGACTTCAATTTCTGCAGGCTTTTCCACCATGGAAATTTCCTGGGAGAGGGAGAGTAGTTTAGATGATTTTCTTGCATCAAGGACATTTGACTGAAAGCGGTTATTTAATAGGGATGAGCGCAAGTCAACAATGCTCGAGATAGTAAAATTACGGGAAGACCAGTAATCCGGAGCATCGTGAAGCCAGTTGTTTTCTGAAAGGACTGGAGGCGCAAGGATGCCGACATTGATGTTCGGATAGTTGAATCTCCCCACAAACACAGAGCCCGAGGATGAATGGAAATCCTTGTCGGATAATTGATTTTTCAGATTCAGCACATTCTCCTGCTTTGCGTGCTTTTGGCAAAGCCTCCTGTCTTCAAGATAATGAGGAACTTCAGACTTGCAGATAAGGCAGGCGGGCATTAATGAAGGTAAAGATTCCGGGTATTAAAATGTTGTTAACGGGATGTGAGGTATTTATTAGGTGCGGTTTCCTTTAGAAGTTCGTATTGTGCAAATACCTTATCCACGTGCCTCTTTGATTCTGGAGGCAAATTGTTAAGAATATCATCTGTTTTTACCTTTAATGTTTTTCCTAATTTCGGGTTTATTCCTGTTTCAGCATGCGCCCTGTAGATGGCGCCATAGACGCCTGTTCTTCTTTTTGTATTTCCTGCACCGCAGTTGTAGGCGGCAATTGCTATTTTTTCAATATCGTCAGGTGAATGATTTCCATGCTCGTTATGCAAAAGCAGACCCTTCGAAGTAACGCCTGCAATTACCGGTATTTTATTGTACATAGACCTTAAAGACATTATCCCTGCTTCGATATTTGTCTCAATTGAGCGGACCTTTTTTTCTGCCTTGAGGCTACCGTCATATTTTATGCCTAAAGTCTCATAAAGCGTATCGGGTGTTATCTGCATGTAACCCATTGCTGTCTTAATCCTATCCCCTTTTTCATCAACAACATAAGCAAAAATTGGCTTTCCTGATTTTGAAGCGCCAACTTTCCTTAATTTGTACCCCGTGGCATTATAGTTGAATCCTGATTCCACCTGAATTAAAGATAATACTAAAAGAGGGTCAATCTCGTGCTTGTTTGATTTTTCGATAACTACGTCCAAAATAGTCCTTCCGTCTTGAGCTTTTTCCTGCATAGCGCGTTTTTCAAGTTCCTGCCATGTTAAAGCGTCTTTATACACTACAGGATTTTTAGTTTCGGGCTTTTCGGAGACATCATTTTCGGATTCTTGGTAATCTTTCCTGTCAAACCTTAATCTCCAGTGTTTTTTTTGGGGGTCTCCATCCGGGGAGAATTCAACAACCCAGAGAGTTTCAATGCCCAGTTTTTCGTCAGACTTGAATATTTCTTCAACCGCCTTTGCAAGGTCACTATCTTCTGTTTTTTCGTCTGTTTTTATGAAAGGCCCAATTAGGGAAACAACCTTATTGTCTCCATTCTTGTAAATCTGGCTTTTTGATTTAAGGGTGCCATTGTAAACTCCCTTATGAAGGAGTTTAAGCCCATCTTCCGCCTTATTTTCGTCATACGCTGCAACCTGAATATAGAAATAACTGGGTTTAACTGTGGCGACGCTTTCCTCTTCCTGTGTAATGGTCATCTTCGGCTCTGAGATTCCACGATAGAGCATTTCAAACTTGGATTCTATTTTTCCTAATTGAATAAGGGTGGAGTCGAAATTTTTTGACCTCGAAAGGGTGTTTTCATTGTGGCCGTGGATTTCTGTATCTGCTGCTATGAAAGTCTGAAGCGGTGAAAAATTCAAATCTTTCTTGAATTGGTGGTATGTATCAAGAAGTTTCTCGCCTTTTTCCTTGTAATAGCCCCTTAACATTGCTATGAAGTCTTTTCGCTCTTCAGTTGCAAAATTTATGTTAGAATCGGCCATCATGACTGCCAATACCTCCATAGCGTCCGAGGTATTATGGACCCTCTTCATTACGGACATGTATGGCTCGCGGAGATTTACGAGAAGGTTTTTTTCTGCCACGCTTATCTCTGCTTTTTCTATCATTCTTTCGATAAGGCTTTCCTGTCCACTTATCGAGGCATGATCGTCAGGGATATTCTCAACAACAGCTACTTCCTGCGCAAATGCAGCAGGCGGCAAAAGCGAAGCAGCTGCTACTAGGGCAATTCTTTCCAAACTTTGATTGCCAGACTCTTTGCTGCCCAACCCTGCAGTGCCTAAGTACATTCTGCGTGGTTGGCCTGCAATATAGCTTTGGCTAGGAAAAGGCATTCTATGAATAGGCTCTCCCAATCCTTGGCTTATTGTGCTGTTCATATTAACCTGAACCTTTATAGGTTGCTAGCCCCCAATTATTGTTCATGGCATTCCATTTAGCCACATAATCGTCCAAAGCATATCCATTTCTCTTCTCGAAATCTGCAACAGCCATGCCCAAGCTTTTTGGGTTGTTTATGGCTTTCCTCCATTTTTCAACTGCATGATAATATCTCCAGCCAGTATTTTTTCCAACATGACCGGGACCGCGATAGTATTCAACGCCATAGGTCCAGTTGCCGTGTTTTGATGCTCCCTCTGCAACTATGCGTGCGGCTGCATCCAGCACTTTTATCAAATGCCCCCTTTCATCATATTTCTGGATGCGGCTAGGATCGTAACGGCATTGCTCCAACATTTTTTTTAGCTGCTTGCCGTGGCTTGGGTCGTTTGGCTTGTGTGAATCTCCATGAATATCCAGTCCGTATATCTTCGCGACATTTCCCTGTATATGAACGACACCTAGGCCTCCGTCGTTGCCCGCATTAGGCTGGACAGGGTCGCCATAGCTCTCTTGCATTATCATGCCAGCCAACACATCTTTAGGGATCCCATATTTTTGTTCGACGGCTCTAGATATTGGCAACCATCTCAAAGTTCTCTGAATTCTCCCGATGGTTGAATTCTTATCGGCAAGCTTTACTCTGCTAAAATCATACTCGATAAGAGAATTGTAATCTAAGTTGTTGTACACATCTGGCCTTCCTTTTCCAGGCTGACTTGTTGGCAACCTGCTGACCATCTCAACATGCGCCTGCCTATTTATTCTTGAATTGATGTCTTCAGCAACCTCACTAACGTAGGGGCCCAAATGAGAACCACAATGATACAATAAAGCGGCAAAAACTCCAGTCTTTATCCAAGACAAAGGCCTGATTTTATCCAGAGCGGAGTTGGCCCTGCCTAAAACCTTTCTTAATAGTGATGTCCTTTTGGATTTGAGCGCAATATAATTACCTGCTCCAATCAAGAATCCCGTGCCCATCATGATAAGAGCGTTGGTGGAATCCGAAAGGTCGGATCTGTCGATAAGTTCAGCAGCGCCATAAACAACGCCTGCGTTAGCCGTTCCCCAGAGAAGGAATTTATCGAGACCTGGCTCAAAAGCCCGCTTAGCCCTGTCTATTCCAGCTACTAATCCTTCCAAACCCCCCTTATCCTTTGCCCTCTTGGCCATAGGCAAAATAAGGTAATTAGGGTATTTAAACCTTTCGTTTTTTCACTATTTAAAGGTGGTTACAAATTGCCTTAAAAGGGTTTTAAAAGGGAGAAGAATATTTAAAAAGGGGCGTTTCTTTTGGGGGTTTAATGGCAAAATACAAAATTACCCTTGGCAGGGAAACCTGCATTGGGGCTGCAAGCTGTGTTGCTTGCGCCGAGGACTTCTGGAAGCTTGTGGATGACAGCAAAGTGGACATCATAGGCGGGGCAAGGGAGAATGGCAATAAAATCCAGACAATAGTTATTGAGGAAAAGGACTTTGAGAAGAACCTTGAGGCTGCCAAATCATGCCCAGTGAATGCCATCCACATAAAGAACCTCCAGACAGGAAAAGACGAAATCTAAAATGCTGACAGAGAAGGATTATGAGAGAATAAGAAAAGAGCTTGATGAATGCTCAAAGCCCTTATTTTTCTTTGACGATGATCCTGACGGGCTGTGCTCTTTCCTGTTGCTTTACAGATATAAAAAAGAGGGAAGGGGAATTGTAGTCAAGACTGTGCCGAGGCTTGATGCGAAATTTGCCGAGAGAGTGGAGGAATACGGGCCTGACAAGGTGTTTGTTCTGGATGTTGCAGTTGTGCTTGAGGAGTTTGTTGAGAGGGTAAATGTCCCAATTGTATGGATTGACCATCATCAGCCTATTGAGCTGAATAGGGTAACATGCATCAATCCCATGATTAAAAGCCCTGCTTCGAATGACCCGACATCAAGCATTTGCTATAATGCAGTAAA
>C687J35174_10012822_pt1 | contig 10198 bp, 8 predicted proteins | sample RifCSPhighO2_01_FD_35174 | JGI IMG/M metagenome (IMG submission 35174)
TGGAATAAAAAATTTTAGAAATGATATTACGCGAGTTAAGTGCAACCCTAAAAATTTTCAACGGAAAGCATACGGAAATACTAAAGATTTAATTCTTTTTTATTCCAAAGCAGAAAATCCTACATGGAATGACCCAAAATCCCCTTATTCTGATGACGATATAGAGCGTTTATTCAAAAAAACCGATAAAGACAGTAGGAAGTATACAACTATTCCTCTCCATGCCCCCGGTGAGACTGTAAATGGCAATACTGGCAAAGAATGGCGTGGGGTAACTCCGCCAAAAGGAAGACACTGGCGGAGTGACCCAGTCATTCTGGAAGAATGGGATAAACAAGGACTTATCGAATGGTCGTCAAATGGCGTGCCGAGAAAAAAGATTTTTGTTGATGAAAGAGATGGAAAAAAAATGCAGGATATTTGGGAATTCAAAGACCCTCAATATCCCGATTATCCTACGGAAAAAAATCTTGACTTGCTCAAGTTTATAGTCGGAGCTTCCTCAAACGAGGGCGATTTAGTCCTTGATTGTTTTTGCGGTTCAGGGACTACGCTTGTTGCGGCACAAGAATTAAATCGTAATTGGATTGGAATTGATAAATCAGAGCCAGCAATAAAAGTTGTTCAAAAGAAATTAAACAATATGCCAAGCAGTTTATTTTCAAAAGTTGAATATGAATTTTTGAAAGAATTATGAGTAAAGAGAAAATTTTTGAAATAGTTATTCAAGCTATATTCTCTTGGCCAGGGATTGTCCTTGTTATTGCGCTTATCTGTATCGTTGTTTTTCACAAGGAGATTTCAGCATTTTTAAAGGGTGTAAAGAAAATTAAAACAAAAGATTGGGAGCTTAATTCTGAAGTAGAAAAGAAAGAAGAAGAATTACCTAAAAATGAGGAGCTTGCTAAAGAAGAACAGCCAGAAGCTCAAAAAGTTGAAGAACCAAAGACACTTGAAGAGCGGCGAATGGAGATGATTTTTTCCACACTCGATAAAAACCAAGCACGAGCAGATGAAGCTTTTCAGAAGATGCAGGAACTGAATACTGACACACTATCCAAGAAAAAGGACGAGCTACTTTACTTGAAGTTTTCTCATACAGCAGGTAAAACAGATGCCATCCAAAGAATTAGAGCTTTTCTTATTGATGCTGAAGTTGAGTACGAAGCAAATATGACGTTAGGTTTTTGCTATGCCAACTCTAAAGATTTTGAGAATTCCACGACATTTTATACGCAAGCGTTAGAGAAAGCTAGAGACGAAAAAGCAAAAACTAATGCGGCCTCACAGCTTTCTTCTTCGTTATATCGAGATAATAAAAAGGAAAACGCAATAAAAGTATTAAGTGACACTCTTTCAATCGCCAGAGATAATTCCAATAAAATTAAGCTTTACGAAGGTTTTGCGGATATATACGAAAAAGAGAACGACCATGAAAATAGAGCTTTTGTTCTCGATAAGGCCGTTGAATTGAAGCCAAACGATACGGGTTTGATTTTTAAAGTAGGTTATTCCTATGCGGAAAGTGAGTACGATGAACTCTCATTCTTACATTATAAAAATGCGCGCGATATTAATCCGGAAGATGAAGCTGTGCAAAATAATCTCGGTGTTCAATATGATAACTTAAAAATGCCCGTCAAATCGATATTGAGCTATAAGAAAGCAGAAAAACTTGGTAACACTTTGGCTAGTGCCAACCTTGCTTATCGCTTGATGAATGCTGGATTTACTGAAGAAGCCAAAACAATACTAGATACTGCGAAGACGAAACAAGATGCTCACCCGAATGTAAATTTTGCCTTGTCCGAACTTCCCAAAAGAATTGAAAAGGAAGATGAGGTAGAAAAAGGAAAAATCAAGTTTGCACTGAATTTAAGAAAATTTTTCTTGGATTTTACAGAAGGGAAATTTATAAAAAGTGATAAATTGAGTAATGTTGGCGGTGAATGGAAGTCCGATGGCGACACCCTTTTTCAACTTTCGGTTTCTGACAATAAACTCACCGGAATGTGGAAAGAGAAACTAATATCTTATGAATACGATTGGAAATTTGAGGGAGATATAGTGAATAATAGCTCGGTTCTAATGATTTACGAGAAGGAGTATAACTTCTCTAAGAGCGAATACGAATATAGAAAGAAAGGAAAGGGATTTCTTTTCTGTACTGCAGATGGTAACACAGTAAAATTTGTTAGAATTGATGATTCTTTTAAATCAAGAAAGATTTATACGCTGACAAGAAATGCTGTTGGATAACTAATGCCGCCGCCAAAAATCCTGCCCCGAATTTCGCCAAAAGAAATCAGTGGAGCAAATGGAAAATTCCTCTCCACACCCGGTATGAGAGAAACCTCTACTGGGGTTTTGTTTTCCGGTAGAGTGTAGAGAAGCGAAGCGCGGCAATTAGTCGGAGTTTCGTTCAAAATGGGTTCGCGCTAAATTCAGAATACGCGATAAATTCATGTTTCAAAACACCTCAACGGTAATTACCGTTGAGGTGTTTTGATTAATTCGGGCTGCGGGGAGTTGAACCCCGGCTACAAGACCCCCAGCCTTGTGTACTGCCGCTATACTACAGCCCGTTTTATGAATTTAATTATTTCGCGGGATAATTCTTTTTCTTTTCCGCGGAAACTGTGATTTGCGCCTTTTATTACTATGCCGGAAAACGATTTTGCGTTAGGCGCGTTTTTTTCAAAAATCTCAATAAGTTTTTTAGCCGGACGGTCAAGACACTCATCGCGTGATCCGATAATTACGGCAAGCGGAACACGCATTGATTTAAATGCCCGCCAATCCGTATATTCACGATAATATGGAAATGTGTCTTCGGCGGTTCCCGGAGTATATAAACTAAGACAGCGTTTTGCCGAATATAAATAGCCACGGGATGAGAATAATAGCGATGCGTCTTTGCGCGCCGCAAGTTTTTTCGCCAGGCGCATGGTTTTATTGAATTCTTTCCGGCCTGCGCGTTTTATTTCTGCCACAATATCATTTGCAGATCCTAGCAAAAGAATGCTTTTCATGCGGCTGTCTCTCGTTTTCCACATATAATATACGATTTTGTTGGCGCCGGTGGAGTGTCCGGCAAGAATGATATTTTTATAGCCTATCCGCCAGGCCTCATTTATCATGGCGCGGATATCAAAAATGCAGTCCTCGAATTTTTCAAATACCGTTCCAAGGAGTCCTTTGGGTCCTCGGGCGACAATATCGTGGCCTCTGCTGTTGAATTTAAAGTATCCGATGCCTAGTTTTTGGCAGCGGGAAGATAATTCCGAGATTAATTTTTGTGAAGAATAAAAAGAGGATGTTAATCCGTGAACCCATATAAGGGCGGTTTTGGATTTTCGTTTCGGCGGCATATAAATCCCGTCAAGCGTTACGCCGTCACGGGTTTTGATGCTGGTTAAGAGAACGGGGATCATTGCTTAGAAATTAAGAATTTTGATTTAGGATTTCCGAGTAGTATTTTGCTAACTCGGTGATGTATCTCACTCCAACCCCGGTTGCGCCTTTGGCCAAGAAGTCCGCTTCAACCGAGGTCATGCGTGGCGCAATGTCAATATGCGCAAAACGCGCATCGGCGGCAAATTGTTCCAAAAATTTTGCACCGTATATTGCTCCGCCGTATTTATCCTTTGATTCGATATTGGCCAAGTCGCCGAACGTGCCTTTTATTTCCGGTAAATATTCATCCCATAAAGGCAGGGGCCATACATAGTCCCCGGATTTTTTTCCAACATCAATCAGCGTATGTTCCAGGGACTCATCTCCGTCTTTGGTAAATAGCGCCGAGCAGTAGCTTCCGAGCGCAACATGCGCGGCTCCGGTAAGCGTGGCAAAATTCACCATAAGCCCGGGTTTATACTTTGTTGCGCCGTAATAGAGCGCATCTGCCAAAATCACGCGGCCCTCGGCATCGGTATTTAACACCTCAATTGTTTTTCCCGACATTGATTTCAAAAGATCGCCCGGGTGGTAACTTGAGCCGGATGGCATGTTTTCCACCGCCGGAATCAGGCCGACCACATTTACCGGAAGTTTGAGCCGCGCGACAGCCGCCAGGCCGTGAATTACCGCCGCGCCGCCGGACATATCCATGTGCATTTCATATATATAGTCGCTGGGCTTTAAGTTAAGTCCGCCGGTGTCAAAGGTGACGCCTTTTCCGGTAAGAACCAGGGGTTTTTGCTCTTGGGGCCCGTGGAAATATTCTAAAATTATGAATTGCGGTTTCTCGGAAGACCCTCGCGCCACACCCAGCACCCCCCCCATGCCAAGTTGCTTTATGTCTTTCTCGCCAAGTATTTTTATTTTTATTCCGGTTTTTTTCGCTGATATTTCTGCCTCATCAGCCAGTCGGGCTGGAGTCATGTCTCCCCCGGGCGTGTTGGCAAGCTCGCGGCAGGAATTTACCTCTTCTCCTATAATTTGCCCTTCGCGAATTCCTTCTTTAGCGTCTTTGAGCGCGTCTTTAGATGCGGCCAGATAAATTGTTTTTATTTCCGGCCAGCCGTCTTTGGGCCTCTCTTTATATTTATTGAATTCAAAATTAGCCATAATGGCATTGGCGCTAAATCGGGCGGCGGCATTTCTAATATCATCAAAAGTAGAGTGAAGCGCGGCGGCAAATGTTGCAATCCGTTCTCCCCGGGCGTAACGCACGAATAGGCGGGGAAGCAATTGTTCTTTGCGGTAATTCCATTTGGATTTTTCCCCCAAGCCGAACAGGCGAATGCGTTTTATTACGCCTTTCGGGAACCAAACTGATTTTGTCTCTCCGGTCTCCGCCTTAAATTCGTTTTCAGTAAGTTTTAGCGCGGCATTTTGCGCGGATTTGGGCAGATGCAAAAAAAGTTCCAACTCTTGGATTCTTTGTTTCTCGTGGAGCGCGAAGAAAATGTTTGGAGAACGCGCCGCGGATTTATATGAAACTGGAAAAATTTTCATTAAGAAAAATACTCAAAGCGAGTGTATTACTATTTTGAAACAATGGGAGGCGCGAAAGCTTGGTCCCAGACTGTCCCAAAACTCGGTTTTTACCCCACAGTGGCATCTGGATACACTGTTTCAGAAGGGCCCACAGGCTCAAAACCGAGTTTTCAGACAGTCTGGGTTTCGCATCCGACCCTTAGTGAGCGAGCCGCTGGAGCGAGCGAGTCGTGTTTCAAAATAGTGATACCGAGCGATTATTTATGTAATTTCTTTAGGCATTTCACGCAAATCTTTGCTCTTTTCCCAGACGCCAATTTGGCCCATTGCAGATTTGGGTATTTCCTTATGGTTTTAGCGGGGTTATAATGACTGCGAAGGAAAGCGCGTTTCCCGGCGATGGAAGATCCTTTATGGCATAAAACACAAGTTTTCATATATACGCGAATAATTAGCGAATTGCAGAACGAATCATAGCGAATATTAGTTCAAATTTGTTAAAATAATTAGTTTATTATTCATGTATGTTATCATGTTCATATGAATAGCGCAATAGAACCCATTTTTTATATTGCGGTTTTGATTTTTTCCGTGGTGATACACGAAGTATCGCATGGTTTTGCCGCGCTTGCGCTGGGAGATAGAACCGCCAAATACGCGGGACGGCTTACGCTAAATCCTATTCCGCACCTTGATCTTTTTGGGTCAATTCTCCTGCCGGCCTTACTGGTTTTTACGCAAAGCCCGATTCTAATCGGTTGGGCCAAGCCGGTTCCGTATAATCCGTATAATTTGCGCAATCAGCGCTGGGGTCCGGCCTGGGTTGGTGCTGCCGGTCCGCTGGCTAATATTTCACTGGCTTTGGTCTTTGGGCTGGCGCTTCGATTTTTGCCTTCAACCCTCGGTATTATTTCCGGCTCATTCCTTTTGAATTTCATGTCTATTGCCAGTTCCATTGTTTTTACCAATCTTATGCTGGCGGTATTTAATTTAGTTCCCATTCCGCCCTTGGATGGCTCCAAAGTCCTTTTTTCAGTTCTTCCATATCAATGGCGCGGGGTGGAGGCGTTTCTGGAGCAGTACGGATTCATGATTCTGCTCCTTTTTATATTTTTCTTCTCGCGCCTGCTCTTGCCAATTGTTTTGATTTTATTTAGAATTATTATTGGCACTTTTCCATTTTAATATAGGAAAATACTATGGCTAAAAGCTACTGGGAATTTAAGTCGCTGGTTCGTCATTCGGATAGCAGGACTGAAGTTATTGAACTTAAGCCGGAATTGCTCGGCCGTGTTGGTTTTTATACGCGGGCGCTCGAAAAAGCGAAAAAATCTTCGATGGCTAATCCCCAATTTTCTCTTTATTTTGTGAAAGAAAGTATCGGTTCGGAGGGCAGGTTTCTTCCTGCTGGTAATATTGAATATGGGTTTTGTTCGGCATTGCACGGAGAAGAGACCGCGATTGCGGCATTTGTTTCGCATTATGGCTCATCTCGGGGAAAACTGAAAAATGTTGTTCTGGGGATTATTGCAGGAAATCCAGGAAATGTTGCGTCCCCCTGTGGTAATTGCCGTGATATTATGCTCGAAACATTGGGATCTGATTTTGAAATTGTTTCCGGTGCGGCGGAGGGTGGTATCGCGGTTGTTTCCAGTATGTCGGATTACATGTTCTCCGATTTTTCCTCGGTTGCTCTCAAAACTATTCTGGTACTTCTCAAAGAAAATATTCTTGCTACGACCACCGAAGGGGAAAAATTAATGAATGACGCATATGGTCCGTTGGATATTCATCCAGAGCGTCGGTATCATGTTTGTATTATAACAGCGATGGGAAAATATTTTGGCGCGCGTGATGTTTTCTCTGAATATCATCCGATCTATGCGCTTCATGATGCGGTGCGTCAGGCCCGGCGAGTAAAAGATCCTTTTATGCGTCATGTCATAATTGTGCGTGAAGATCTTGCCGATGTGCCTCCGCATGTTATGTATAAAGATCGTCAACATCTATACGAATTAAATCTTCAAGCAGAATTACTTAGTGGAAAGAATCAAGATCCGCCAGTGTATCTTGTTTCTGTCAAGCGCGATTTCGAAATTTCAGGCATTTGGCGGACAAGTGTAAAAGAGTGGTTGCCGTTGCCATTTGGTCCCCACAATTTTGGCAATGACTTTATGCGACACCTCGCCGATTATTATCATAAAAAGCATATGAATTAAATCCGTTCCGGTTTTACCGCGAGCGATTTTTTGATTATTTGACCAAATTAAACTGGCTTGGTATACTCTTTTTATTCGTCTTTTAAGCACGAATAGCGTGAATAGAAATGAACAGCGTGAATAAAATTGCATCAAAGATGCATACCTTAAGAAAATCTAACAAGTGAAGTATATGCGGAATTTAGTGTTTTGCTTTTGAGGCAATGGGAGGGCGAAAAGCTTGGTCTTCCGCAAAGCGGAAGTTTTCGCCCGACCCCGCAGGCCGCCGCAGGAGCGGCCGAGGACTTGCCGAAAAAGTATAATACTAAAATCCGCTATAACGAGTGAATCATGCCCACCATCCAGCAACTAATTAAATACGGCCGTCACGCCAAACTTTACAAAACCCGTTCTCCGGCTTTGGGTCGCGGTTTTAATGTGCTGAAAAATAAGCCGGTGCAATATGCCTCTCCTTTTAAGCGCGGGGTGTGCATTAAAGTAACCACCATGACTCCCAAGAAACCAAACTCGGCTTTGCGTAAAGTAGCAAGGGTGCGCTTGACCAACGGCATGGAAATTACGGCCTATATTCCGGGGGAGGGGCATAATTTGCAGGAACACTCGGTGGTGGTGGTGCGGGGAGGACGGGTAAAGGATCTGCCCGGTGTACAGTATCATATTGTTAGGGGAGTGTTGGATACAACCGGAGTGGAGGGTCGCAAGCAGCAAAGGTCAAAGTACGGAGCCAAACGTCCGAAATAGCTTTACGAAATACTAATTATTACGAATATACGAATTATTTAAAGATTTATTCGTAGATTCGTACCCATTTGTATTTCGTAAAGATCATGCGTAGAAAAAGAAAATTCACCAGAGAAATAATTCCTGATACTAAATACAGCAATGTCGCGATTGCCAAATTTATCAACTACGTGATGCGCAAGGGCAAGAAGTCCACGGCGCAAAAAGTGGTGTACCGGGCGTTTGATACAATTGAGAAAAAATACCAGCAGGATCCGCTGGTGGTGTTTGATTCGGCCATGAAAAATGCGTCTCCGCAAATGGAGGTGCGGCCGCGCAGGATTGGGGGCGCCACATATCAGGTGCCGCGCGAGGTGCGGCCCGGGCGCAAAATGGCTTTAACTTATCGCTGGATTATTGCGGCAGCGCGTTCCAAAAAAGGCAAGCCCATGCATGAGAAATTGGCCGAAGAATTGCTGGCGGCGTCCAAAAACGAAGGAGCGGCGATTAAAAAGCGGATGGATATGCATAGAATGGCGGAAGCGAATAAGGCGTTTGCGCATTTTGCGTGGTAAAATAATAAAATCCGAAGCACGAAATCCGAAATTCGAAACAATATTTAAACCCAAATTTTTAAATCTCAAAACGCGTTTGGAATTTGGAACANTAGAATTTGGAATTTGTTTCGAGTTTCGATATTCGAATTTCGAGTTTAGTTGATTGATTCGTGAATACCCCCTAGAAAGAACCAGGGACATCGGCATTATTGCCCATATTGACGCTGGGAAAACCACCGTAACTGAGCGGGTGCTTTTTTATACCGGCGTTTCGCATAAAATCGGCGAGGTGCATGAAGGAGATACGGTTATGGATTGGATGGAGCANGAACGCGAGCGGGGGATTACGATTACCGCNGCGGCCACCAATGTGTTTTGGATTCCCACTTACGCGGCGCGGACAGGTACGGACTNTGATAATGCGGACACGCGCGAAAAAGACAAAGAACACGAATATAGAATAAATATCATTGATACCCCGGGACATATTGATTTTACGGTTGAGGTTCAGCGGTCCTTGCGGGTGCTGGACGGGGCGGTGGTGGTTTTTGACGGAGTGGCCGGGGTGGAGCCGCAATCCGAGACCGTGTGGCGCCAGGCGGATAAGTTTAAAGTTCCGCGCATGTGTTTTGTNAATAAGCTTGACCGGATGGGGGCATCTTTTGAACGATCGCTTAATTCAATTTATGAACGGTTAACTCCGAATGCGGTTNCGGTGGTGATTCCCATTGGACATGAGCAGGAGCATACGGGCGTGATTGATTTGATGCGCATGAAAAAGGTCAAGTTTTTGGGAGAGCACGGAGAAAAGATTGAACTTTCCGAAATTCCGGAAGAATTAAAATCATACGCCGAGGATTGGCGCCATAAAATGGTGGAAAAAATTTCGGAAACAGATGACGCCTTGACCAATAAATATCTGGAAGGCAAAGAAATGACGATTGAGGAACTGCGCGCCGCCCTAAGGCGCGCTACGCTGGCCAGTAAACTTGTTCCGGTGTTTTGCGGATCAGCCCTTAAAAATAAAGGCGTGCAGTTGATGCTGGATGGCGTTGTTGACTATCTGCCCTCTCCCTTGGATATGCCGCCGGTAAAAGGAATTAATCCTAAAAATGGCGCCGAAGAAATTCGCGAGGCCAAAGATGATGCGCCGTTTGCCGCGCTGGCCTTTAAATTACAAACCGATCCTTATGTGGGCCAGCTTACATATTTTCGGGTTTATTCCGGAACGCTTAAAGCCGGATCTTATGTTTTAAATTCTGTAAACGGAGATCAGGAGCGCGTGGGTCGTATTTTGCGCATGCATGCCAATACCCGCGAGGAGTTAAAAGAAATAAGCGCCGGAAACATCGGTGCGATTGTTGGGCTTAAAAACACCCACACCGGAGATACGCTTTGCGATCCGGAGCATCCGGTGGTGCTGGAGAAAATCATATTTCCCGAACCAGTGGTGTCTTTGAAAATTGAGCCCAAAACCAAAGCGGATCAGGAAAAAATGGGGCTTGCTTTGCGGCGTTTGGGCGAGGAAGACCCAACGTTTAGAATTAAAGGCGATACCGAGACNGGCGATACCATAATTTCCGGTATGGGCGAATTGCATTTGGAAATTATTGTGGATCGCATGAAGCGGGAATTTTCTGTGGATGCTAATGTGGGTCGTCCCCAGGTGGCGTATAAAGAGACCATTAAAAAAACCGCGGAGGCGGAAGGAAAATATATCCGGCAATCCGGCGGACGCGGACAGTACGGACATGCCTGGCT
>C687J35174_10012824_pt1 | contig 10197 bp, 9 predicted proteins | sample RifCSPhighO2_01_FD_35174 | JGI IMG/M metagenome (IMG submission 35174)
CGCGGCAACAAATTAATTCTTTTCATGATTGTAGTGCTTCTGCTTATCGGCTGGTCAGTCGGAAAAATAGGAAACTGGCAAGGCCGGAATCCTGTTGAATCCGCCGCCAGAATAAAAATAGCGGCTGTTCCATTGAGCGAACAATGGTCTGCAACTGTGGAAATTCCGCCAGGCAGATGCTTCTGGATAAACGCTCCCGGCTGGCTGGAATATAAGTTCAGCGGCGGGGAAAGATACCAAGTCCGTTCCGGGGAACAAAAAAAATTCCCGGGCGTTCTGCCCAGCCGGTTTTTCCGGTTAAGGGGAGAATCGGGAACCGCGGAAGTTTATTTAGTTCCTTGCAGAAATTGATAAAATCAAAAGCCCCGCTTTGCGGGGCTTTTTTCTTTCTAAAAATTTTATTATCGCAACACGCTTTCAACGATAAATCGGATGCTTCCGGCCAGCAAAGCCACAACAATAGCGACAATTGAATAAATCAATTGGTCCTTTGCTTTCGTAAGCCGTTCCGGATCTCCGGCCGCGCCAAGGTAAAGGTAGGCGGCGTAAAAAAGAAAGAGAATCGCGGCAACAAAGAATAATCCGGTAATCCACTCAACGAGCGTCGTAATAATCCGGCTGACGTCATCAAGAGAACGGACGCCGGTAGTCGGCACGGTCGGGCTTGGAACCGACTGGGCAAATGCCAGCACGGGCAATAAAAGCAAGGCTGCGACGGCGACTTTTTTAGTGATATTTTTCATATTTTTTGACTGACGACTATACCTCATTTTCATAGTCGGTTGTTTTCTATCGACCTTTCTTACTTTTTCTTATTTTTCAGTATACCACAAGCTTAAGCTCCAAGTATACTCTCAATAATTTTGGTAATTCCGGACGAAAGGAGCAGCAGCGCGTACCCGATAACCGCGTAAGTGATAGTTTTTCTTCCGGAGGTCACTTTTTCCGGATTGCCTCCGGCAGTCAAAATCTGGAAAGCACCGATAATCACCATTAAGGTCAAAATCGGAGCGCCGATATAAATCAGCCACCGATTAATCCGCTCTACCAAAGCGGCGATGGTCGTCACTTTCAGTGGATTAGGAATGGTAATAGTTTGGTTACTGCTAGGAACTCTGCCGCCAGACCCGCTTACGGGAACTTTGCCGCCGGATCCGCTCTCTTCCGAAAATACAAAAAGAGGTACTATTAATAACGCCGAAGCGATCATTGAAAATAAAGTAATTTTTACTATTTTATTTTGGCTTAAAATTTGAATCATAAAGTGCACTTAATTTTTGTCCACGGCAACGCCGATGGCGAGCCGGTAACAATCTGGATAATGGTGCCGAGAATCAGCCAAGCCGCGAGCACGATTACTAAACCGATCACGGCGGTGGTAATTATCTTTTTACCTTCATTGGCCCGCTCCGGCGAAGCGCCTGCGGTCATTATAACAATACTTCCCCAGATAATAAACCCGACCGCCAGCACCGAAGAAATGCTCACCAGCCAATTAATAACATTTTTAGCCAGCTCCAAAAGATCGCAGAGATTGCAGTCCAGTCCGGAACATGGGATTAAGCGGTTCATCGGCGGGATTGCATTAATTGCGTTACCTGGCTTTCCGCCTGACTGACGGCTGACGGCGGCGACAATATCCAAATTGCCGTCAATCACCGATTGGATCATATCCGAAAAAATAACACCGACGCGCTCCTTGTCGATCTGCGGCCAGGAACGGGCCGAGAGGGCCTGTTTGGCAAAAACTCCGAGTTCCGGATGGTCCACGTATTTTTGGATCATACTGCGAAGCGCCGGGGGATGGCCGGTTGCCTGGATATAGCTTCTCAGCGCCTCTTCATTAGCGGTCAGATATAATGCCAAATCCCAGGCCCAATCCGGATTCTGGCTGTTGTTGGTTACCGCTAATCCCCAATACTCCGGATAATTAACCGCGCGATCGGCGCCGGTCGGNTGGGGCATTTCGGCGGCGGNAAAATTCAAAAATGGATTCCGAATCGCTACGTCTTTTCGCTTGGACGCGTAATTNAACATCATCGCCAAATCGCCTTCCGAAAAGCCGTCTAAAGAATTAACCAGCGAATCATTCCAGGTGTAATAAATATCCGACGCATCGGAAAACTTCGTGTAAAACTTCAACGCGTCCACCCCCGGAAACAGGCCTTCGACATTGGAAGCGAAGGTAGCGTTGGTAAAATCATCAGCCGTCATTTTTGCTCCAGCCTGCAGCATTAACAGCATTAAAAGATCGGAGGCGTTATCAATATTCTTAGCGGAACCGCCAATGGCGACCGCCGGTTTGATAATCTTTCCCGATGCGTCTTTCTGCCGAAGTTTCGGAATAAGATTTTGAAGCCCCAGCCAGTCTTTCGGAGTAACCGCAATCCCGTTTTTATCAAAGGTGTCCTGATTGTAAAAAAGGGCGAGCGTATCTATATAAAGCGGCAGGGCGTAAACAATCCCCTGCGAAGAAAAATCTTGTTCCGCCACGGTTGGAAATAATTCCTGGAAATCCTTAAATTTCAGCTGGGTTTCTTTCAGGGGAACCACTTTATTGTAGTGCTTCGGAAGCCAGGAACGATGGAACATAATAATATCCGGCCCTTTTCCGGCCGCCAGCGCGTTCACAATATCCCGCTCGTACGTTTCTGGGTTGATAAATTCATAATCAATTCCCACGTTGGTCCGCAGGGCCTGATAACGATTAAACGCCTCCTGCAAATTATTCCGGTCTTCGATCCCCCAGACGGTTAATATCAGCTCCGGCGGCCGGTCGGTAATTTTCCGCAAACCGGGAATAACGCCGGTAACCAAAAGAATGACGATAAAAATAAAAGCGCCCGTTCCGATCAAAACTTTTATCTGAAAACTGGTCAGTTGCATTATAATTACATTATACAATACCAATACTCAACCAACTATCTCGCCAACGCGGTGCTCCGCAATGTTGGCTCAATAGTTGGTTTCGCTCTTTAGCTAATTAGCAAGCCGAACTGCCGAGTTGTCGTGGAGAAACTCCGCAGGCAGAAAAAGCTTGTTCCGAGCACATAATCTCGTTATGTGCTCGGTTTTTCTGCCGAGGCGTAGATGCGCTCTGCCGCTAGAGCAGAGCGACATCGGTTCTCTCAGACAATTCGGCAGAGCGGCGTTTTTTAAAAATCGAGAACTACAAGCAAATAACGCCAATCACTTTATCGCCGCTGTTCAGATTCATAATGCGCACTCCCTGGGTCGCGCGGCCGCTCATCCGGACACTCTCCAGCTGGGTGCGGATAATCTGGCCTTTGGCGGAAAGCGCCAAGATTTCTTTTTCCTGATCAACGATTAAGGAAGCAATGACCTGTCCGGTTTTCGGAGTTACTTTGGCAGTTTTAATTCCGGAGCCGCCGCGGCCCTGGACTTTGTATTCCGAAAGAGCGGTGCGCTTGCCAAATCCATTCGCCATCACTGCCATCAGCTGGCCTTTTTCATTTTCTTTAGTTACTAGATTGAGCGCTACCACAGCATCGCCTTTTTTAAGGCGGATGCCGCGGACGCCGGAAGTCGCCCGCCCCATGGAACGCAGCTGGGATTCTTTAAAACGGATCGCCTGGCCGTGGCTGGTGGAAAGCACTACCTGATCATTGCCGGAAGAAAGGCGGACCCATTGGAGCAAATCTACTTTCTTCAATTTAATGGCAATGATGCCGTTGCGCCGGACATTGGAAAAATCCGCCAGCGGCGTTTTTTTAATCACGCCGTTTTTCGTGGTCATCACTAAAAATCCGGGCACGCTTTTTTTCTCGCTCGGGTAGGCAATAATCGCGTTAACTTTTTCCTCCAGCGGTATCTCCAGAAAATTATTGATGGCCTTGCCCTTGGCAATCCGGCTGGCTTCCGGGATCTCATAAACCTTGGTCTGGAAAACCCGGCCCCGGTCCGTAAAAAACAAAATATTATCGTGAGTATTCACGGAAACAAAATGGCTGAGAAAATCTTCTTCGGCGACATCCGATCCGATCAATCCTTTGCCGCCCCGCTTTTGCGACCGGAAACTGGCTGGATTCACGCGCTTGATATAGCCGCCCTGGGACATGGTAATAATCGTTTCTTCCTTGATAATCAAATCTTCCTCGTTGAAATCTTTCAAACCGCTCGGCACTACCTTAGTCTTCCGCTTATCGCCGTATTTTTCTTTAATTTCTTTTAACTCGTCTTTGATGACTTTCAGGATTTTCGCCTGGCTCTTCAGGAGAATCTGCAATTCTTCGATTAATTTTTTCTTTTCTTTCAATTCCTCCTCAATTTTCTGCCGCTCCAGCGCCGCCAGCGTCTGCAGGCGCATTTCCAAAATCGCCGTGGATTGGATAGCGCTTAACTTAAACTTAGTCATCAAATTCTTATGCGCCTCTTCCTTGTCTTTGGATTTTTTAATCGTCGAAATAACGGCATCAATATCGCCCAGCGCCTTATGCAGGCCCTGCAGGATATGGGCGCGCTCTTCGGCTTTTTTCAGGTCAAATTGGGCGCGGCGTTTTACGATTTCTTTGCGATGCTCCAGATAGGCGGCGATAATATCTTTAANNGACATTATTTCCGGCTGCCGACCCTTGGCGAGCGCGAGCATATTCAAATGAAAATCTTTCTGCAGGTCCGTATGNTGGAAAAGCTGATTCAAAATCTTCTGGGGAGTNGCGTCATTTTTAAGCTCAATAATAATCCGCAATCCCTCGCGGTCGGATTCATCCCGGACATCCCGGATGCCCTGGATCCTTTTTTCCGTAACTAATTCGGCGATTTTTATGATCAGTTCGGATTTATTTACCTGGTACGGAATTTCCGTAATTTCAATAATATGGTTTCCTTTTTTATTTTCTTTTATTTCCGTCAGCGCCCGAGTGGTAATCGCGCCCCGGCCGGTTGCGTACGCCTCGACAATCGCCTTTCGGTCGTAAATAATGCCGCCGGTTGGAAAATCCGGCCCCTGAATAAACTCGGATAAATTAGTAGCGGTTGCCTGCGGATTATCAATCAGATGCAGGGTAGCATCAATCAGTTCCGATAAATTATGCGGCGGAATGCTGGTCGCCATGCCGACGGCGATGCCGACCGTGCCGTTTAAAAGCAAATTCGGAATCTTGGCCGGCAATACTTTCGGCTCCTGGCGGCTGCCGTCATAATTCGGATCCCAATCCACAGTTTCTTTTTCAATATCAAAAAGCAATTCTTCGGCGATCTTGGAAAGTTTGGCTTCGGTGTACCGATAAGCGGCGGCGGAATCGCCGTCAATGCTGCCGAAGTTTCCCTGGCCGTGCACCAGCGGATAACGGAGGGAAAAATCCTGCGCCATGCGGACCATCGCTTCATAAACGGAAGAATCCCCATGCGGATGGTATTTGCCTAGCACTTCACCGACGATATTCGCCGATTTTTTAAATTTGGCGGCATGCGTCAAACCGCTGTCCCACATCGCCCAGAGAATCCGGCGCTGCACCGGCTTTAAGCCGTCCCGGACATCCGGCAAAGCACGGGAAACGATTACCGACATCGCGTAATCCAAATACGACTCCTGCAGTTCTTCGGTAATTTCCCGTTTTAATATATTTTGTTTTTTATTTTCTTCGCTCATATTTTTACGGAAGGGTTCTCGGCTTAATATCTTCGGTAGACTGCGTAACGAAATTAAGACTGGCGCCCTGGATAGTCACGGAATTAGTTTGGCCGATGAAGGACATTACTGCCGACCGCCAATCGCGTAATTCCGCCATTATTTTACTGGAAACAATTACTAGTCCGTTCCTGAATGTTTCCGAAGCGCCAGGCGCCACTGCCTGCTGGGGCTCGGAATTAAAGCTCCTGATCGTAGCGCTTAAATAAAAACTCCAGAGCGTGATGACAACCAGCATGCTGGAAGCGGTGAAGAAAATCAGCCAGCGTTTTTTTATCAGGTCATCTTTTTTCTGAAGGGCTGTGAAAAAATCTTGGATTTTACTGAACATAGAATAAAAATAACTATATGGATAACGTTACAAAACGGACGCCTTTTTGCTCCGTTATTTCTTTTCTCCGGATCGTCAATTTTTCCAGGACTTCCGCTTTCTGGCCAAGTTCCTCGGCAAGCAATTTCCAGTCGCTACCGCCCCGTTTCAGTCCCGGAACTTTAAAAAATGAGGCAAGGATAATTTTCGGATTCAGCTGTTTAATCAGCTTCGCCGCCGCTTCCTGGTTAATAAACGGCCTGCCGCCGGCAGGAAGAACAATAATATGCGAATCCCGCAAGGCATCCAGCGCCTCCGGAGTGAGCTCTTCGCTGATATGGCCGAGTAAGCCGATAGTAATTTCTTCGGCAACTGCTTTATAAACTGTTTTTAAAAATTTTTCGCTGGATTCCTTAGGCAGCCCAAATCCTTCGATAATAACTCCCTGCGCCTCATATTCTCCGGCTCCGGAAATAACCCGGGATTCCGGCTCGGCGTCATTTTTAATTGGCCACGGCGTTAAAGTTTTTACCGTAACCTCAACTTTCCCCCTGGGAGGAGTCAGGCCGGTGCCGGATTCAAACGGGTCTGTTAATAAGGAAAGGCCGCCTGTCTGAATTTTGAAGCAGCCTTCGCCGTACCAGTTAATAACCATACAATAATATAAAGTATATAATTTTCTCACCCATTTTGCAAACGATATGTATCTGAAATTATTCTCCTACCGGCACCAGAATCGCCCCACTCCTGCGGTGGGGCGTTCCTATATCTCGCTCCGACGGCGTCCAATTTCATCGGCCGACCAAGCCCGTCGGAACTCCGAAATTGCCGCACGGAGAATAATTTAAGATATATCACCACTGTGCCTTAGAGAAATAGCAATGCTATTTTACTCATTCGGGATGGCTACGGGGTCGATTTCGTCCCCGCTTAGCGGGGACATTATTAAGTAAAGGCGATGAGGAAAATAGTATTGCTGTTTCTAAAAGCTATTGTAAAAAAAATATCTTTTTAGTATAGTTACCTCACATATGATTAGCGTTGCTAAAAAACCGGAGTCGGCCATTGCCCAATTGATTAAATCTTCTTCGGATCTGATATCCGTAGCCAAGGAAGGAGACTTAGTAAACGGGATATTGATTAAACGGATGCCCAGAGCCGTCTATTTTGATTTAGGGAGATTCGGAACCGGAATTATCTATGGCAGCGAATTAATGAATGCCCGGGAAATTTTAAAAAATCTTAAAGCCGGCGAATCCATATCGGCAAAAGTTGTGGAAGCCGACAATGATGACGGTTATGTGGAATTATCTTTAGCCGGAGCCAGCCGGCAGAAATCCTGGCAAGCCGTCCGAGAACTATCGGAGAAAGGAGATGAAGTAACGGTAAAGATTACCGGAGCCAATGCCGGCGGACTGATGGCCGAAATCGAAGGCCTGAAAGCTTTTCTTCCGGTTTCCCAGCTTTCCAGCGAACATTATCCAAGAGTTGATGATGGGAGCAAAGAAAAAATTCTTTTGGAATTGAAAAAATTTGTCGGCCAGGGCATGAGCGTGAAAATTCTGGACGTGAACGTCCGGACGGACAAATTGATTATCTCCGAACGGGAAATTACCAGCGTCAATGTCAAGGAAAAATTAAATAAGTACAAAGCTGGCGACATTATTGACGGCATCATCTCTGGCGTGGCCGATTTCGGCGCCTTTATTAAATTCGCCGACGATCCGGAGCTGGAGGGCTTAATCCATATTTCCGAACTGGACCATAAGCTGATTGAAAATCCGAAAGATATCGTCAAAGTCAATGATCAAGTAAAAGCCAAAATCATCGAAATCAAAGACGGCCGCGTTACTCTTTCCTTGAAAGCTTTGAAAGCCGATCCTTGGGCAACCGTTGAAGAACGTTTTAAGGCCGGAACCGAAGTTCCCGGAACGGTATTGCGCTTTAATCCTTTCGGGGCGTTTATCGCGCTTGATGCCGAGATTCAGGGATTAATCCATGTTTCCGAATTCGGAAGCGTTGAGGTAATGCAGGAACAAATCAAAGAAGGCCAAAAATACACCTTCCATATTGAATCNGTAAAACCNNNAGAGAANNGGATTATTTTGAAATTGAAAAAGTAATCTAATTAAAAACAGCCGGTATATTTCTATGAGAACCGGCGTCGGCCGCTTCCTGCGAGCGGCCGCGCCTACGCCTCGCTCTGAAAATCCGTCCAGCACCTTTGTCTAAAGGTGCTGGGCGACTAGGGTAGAAATATTCCGTTAAGCGAGCGAATTGGCTTTGTCTATCGCGGAGCAGCGGTTGGCGAGATAGTTGGTTGAGTGACATTTGACTTTTAGTTTACTTTATTATATAATTTCAACAGAAAATAGTTGCTTCTTCGACAACGAAATACGAGGGGGAAGGACAAAAGGAGGTGGGTATGGAACCCATCAAAGAAGTTTCCAATGCCGATATCAGCCAGGCATTTGGCGCCATCAATGATGAAGTTTTAACTCCGGAAGCGCGCCAGGTTTATGAGCAAAAAGAATCGGACGGATTGTCTTTTAAAGATTGTTTCTTCGAAAAATATCTGAAAGTTGTTTTGGAGCGCTGGAACGAATTGCATCGCCAGAAAAACGGCGAAGACAGCAATGTCGCTCTCTTGAATCAAACGCAATTGCGGTCGCTGGTTGGTTACGATAAAGGATCGCCGGATAGCCGGGTCATCTGCGTTTACTGCCTGTCGGATCTGGTTTTTAAAAAAGCCGGACAGCGCGGCCTGGAAATAGACCAGATCNGAAAAACTGCAGCAAGGCCCGATTGAGGAATTGGCTCCGTATTACGAAAAAATAAAATTGATTCGGGAAGAGATTCTTCGAAATCCCGATTCTGATATTTATTTTATGCCTCGGATATGGAAAAAAATCCTCACGAAAAGCGGTCCGCTAGGCCAGCGCGGTGATTTCGAAAAAGATGAATTCGGAAAATTGCGCCAATACGGCAATTTCGTCGTCGGTACTTTCAACAATTACCGAAACGGCGATCAGCTGGAGTTGGGGCTGACGCTCGGAATTGATTTCCAAACCGAGCATCCGAAGCCCATCATTCTGGCAGCCTGCGGCCATGCCGGCCTATGGAATGCCGAGGGTAAAGATCACAGTTCCCATCTATATTGCCTACAGACCTTTTCCGGCGAACGCATGCAGCGAAAAAAAGACGGCGTTCTCGTCCGGAATCATTCCGGCCAGCCGCAGATGGAAGCCCGCTGTTATCCCGCTAAAAATTACCTTGGCGCCACTCAGCGCTTGCAGCAATTGGAAGAGAACCGCCGGTACGGCAGCACTCGACCAAAAGAAACTGACGAAGAATTAGTCAAAGACCAATCGTGTTTTGCTCTGGCGCTGGATGCTTTCACTCCGGAACTGGACGAACTGGTCTCTCAGCCGGGATTAAGCGAAGAACAAATCAAAGACGTTATCTCCGCCTATCTTAGCCGCCTGACAGCAGAACAAGTTGGCGCCGCTAAGGTTTTCGCCGGAGAAAATAAAGGCGATATCGCGGAAGGAAAAACCATCGGCAAAGATCACGACCTGGGCAAGCCGGCCGGACTGGGTTTTTTCGGAGGCAAGCCGGAAACTCAGGAAACGTATTTTTCCAATAAATATCTGAAAAAGATATTAACGCCGTTTCTTTTTAAGAAAGTAACCGCCAGCTCGCATTATCGCCGTTTAATCTGCGGCTTAATCCGGGAAGTGGAAAACGAAAGCGGCTTCGTTGGAGAAATAGCCAAAATCTATTGCCGAAGCGCCAAACTGTTCAAGGCGCGTAGCGGCAAAGAACATATCTACAATCTCTGGCTGCTGCGCATGCAAAATCCGGTGGATATGGGCCAAACCGCAAAAGTTCGGGAACAGCGGGAAATGAACGCCAATCAAATCCGTTTCTGGTTTCCGATCGATGAATTATTTCGGATGCCGGTTGGCGGCTTACTTGGTTCGAAATATAAGGTCAATCGCCCTTACTGCAGTTTCTTGATCAATCTTTCAGTTTTTCTGGAACGCTACCGGTTAGCAATGCCGGAAAGCGCTAAAGAGTTCCAGAAAAAATTGGAATCTTCCCAACGCATGTAAAAACTATCAGTCCCCTTATTCCGCAATGCGGAATAAGGGGATTTTTTATCCGTAACATTTACGCAGGCCCTGGAGTAATATACAATAATATATAAAGAAACTAACATGTCACTTTATAAAAA
>C687J35174_10012829_pt1 | contig 10196 bp, 8 predicted proteins | sample RifCSPhighO2_01_FD_35174 | JGI IMG/M metagenome (IMG submission 35174)
TGATTACCCAGCCAACCGAATACATATATGATGAATCCATAGGGCTTGCGACCCTCTATACGTACGCCTAAAACAGCATCAGCCTTGCCTGTAAGGAGCGGCTCAAGCATTGCACGGTAGTCATTTGGGTCATATTCAAGATCGGCATCTTGAAAAATTACATACTCCCCGTGCGCTTCCTGCAAGGCCCGCTTCAGCGCTGCCCCTTTCCCTGCCGCCGTCTCAGTAAGCAGCATAATGCCCGGTATCTCCGCACAGACGGCATGCGTCCTGTCCGTCGAGTTGTTGTCTACCACGATAATTTCTTTAGTGACTGGCCCTAAATCAACATCTTTTATCTGTCGAATAAGTTCGCAGATGGTCTTTTCTTCGTTATACGCCGGTATTAAAATCGAAAGCATGTTTTTTACTAATAGCATATTTGTAGTTTAGTCATCAATCATTTTTTCCGCGCCACTACAATTATATTTTTTCCGATTGGCACGGGTATATATGTCTCGACGCTCCCCATAATAGGCATCACATACTCATCATACAGTTTCGTCTTGTCGCCGCTGAGCGTAAGGCCAAATAACTTAAAAAAAACCAGCCACGGCAGAATGCCCGCTATATCGAAATAAGAGGAGCGGACTATCTCAAACCCATGAGAAAGCAGCAGATTTTCAACCCCTTTTTTATAATAGCGCCGATGGTGCCCCACTATCGCATCAAAGCGGCTATAGAGCCATGGAAGGGCCGGGACGAATATGCATACAATGCCGCCCTTTTTCAGGATCTGATTCACATATTGTATTTCTTGCGAATCATCCTCAATGTGCTCGAGCACATTAATATACACCACTGTATCAAATGTGTCAGGAAACTCCGCATGTATTTCTGCAAGTGTGCTCTGGTATACTGCCAGCCTTGGATTTGTAGAAAATCTATCATTGAGCAGCCGGTGCATCGCCCGCGACGGTTCTGCGGCGACGAGCGAGTCAAAGGGGTGCATGAGCAGACGCTCGGTAAAATTGCCGCTGCCTGCCCCTATCTCTATACCCCTTCCTTTAAAATATGGCGCAAAAAAACTCTCGATTCGCTGATAGTAGTTCCTAGCAAAGGACATCGCCTCGAGATCGCGGCCATCATACTGTACATCGTGCGTGTCTCTCATATCAATGCAGAATGTACCATTTATAGCACGTGCCCAGGCAAAGAAAAACCCCTCCCCGCCGTGGCGGAGAGGGGTTGGGGGCCTTGCGGCGCCCTTTGCATCAGGCGGGGAGAGCCGCCTGTTTGAACTTTGCCGTCGAGCGGAGTATCCGGTCAGGCAAGCCTTGCCCCATCGAATGCTCGTAGCTAATGCCCGGCGCCCCCGCGTTGTACGGGATGCCGAGCTTGGCACGTACGTCATCCTCGACCTGCTTGCGCAGGCCCACGATTTGTTCGGCCGACAGGTGGTCGGTGTAGACGTAGGACTTGTAGTCGTCCGGGTCGCCTTTGTAGTAGTCCGCCTTCTGCGTGTAGTCGAGCTCGTAGGCATGCAGGCGGTCTTTAGTCCTGGGGTGCGTGTACGTCCACACTCCAGGCTGCGACTCGTGCGGCACCGCAAGATCATAGTACGGCGTACCGGGGTACGTCGTAATAACCGTGCAGTCAAAGTCGTCGACCTCCATCCTGATAAGCCAGTCGCGAATATCATTGATGCTCGCTTCGGACTCGCCGGGATGACCTGCCGACATGAGGGCCTTAATCTTGAGGCCCGCACGCTTGGCAAGCTCAACGCAGCGGGTGTTATCGTCAAGCGTTGCCCGCTTATCGATATTAATCAAGATCCGCTCGTTGGCAGCCTCGAACCCGCACAGGAGCCACCGGAAGCCGGCCCGGTACATTGCAGGCGCCTGCTCGGGGTGCTTTGCGAAGAGCTCCGACTTGACGAAGCCCCGCAGGCGGAAGTCCACCCCGAGCTTAGACTGTAAGTCAGAGAGACCGTCCATCAGCTCCACGAACGTCTTGCTCACATTGAGCTCGTCGTCGTAGAACATGAAGCCGGTATAGCCGTAGTCCTTGTGCAGGCCTTCGACCTCCCGGATGATAGACGCAGTATCGCGATTGCGGATCTGCCGCAGGGACTTGCTGTTGCGCCCCCCGCAAAACCCGCACCCAAACGGGCACCCGAGCTGGGCAATGAGACTCGTCGCCCGGTGACCTTCGATCGAGTAGTGGTAGGACTTAAGGTCCACAAGATGTCGAGCAGGCTCCGGAGAGCTGCTAAACGTCTCGTTGGTTAGGAATAACCCGCCCTTCGGGTCATCCCCGTCTACCACTTTTGGAGCATCGTCCTCGAGCGCCTTGAGGATGGCAAACTCACCATCGCCCGAGACAAGGACGTCAAACATCTTCTCAAGTTGGCGCGCGGACTTGCTTCCGCGGCCCTCCCAATTGATGCCACGCTTCTGCTCTAGTTTTTGTGCCGAATAAACCAGGGTCACATGCGGGCCGCCCAAGATAAGCCTGAGGTCGGGCCGCAGTCGCCTGATTTCTGCCGCGATTTGCATCACGGCGGGCAGCTGCGGAGTCGTTGTCGTTATGCCGACTGCTTGGTCGGTACAAGAGGCAATATAGTCCGCAAGCGGCACCAGGTAGTTCTCGACCCCAGAGAGATCGAGCAAGTTAACCTTCCAGTCGTTGGCCTCCAGGCTGGAGGCGACCTTCAGGATCCCAAGGCTCACAAAGACCCGCTCATCCAGCAAGAACGCTGATGGCGGCGTAATAAGGCAGATGCTCCGCATCATGCGCTCCTCTGGTTTGATTCGGACCGGGAACTTCAATCCACTGGAAACTATACCACTTTTGACAGTTTAAACAAAGCGTGTGGTGAGTCGCTCAATCGCCCTTTCCGAGCACAAGCGCAATGCAAATTAGAAGACCTAAAGCCCCTCCGTCATTTTCCAGAGCGAAGGCGCTCTTCCATAATCACTTCACCGAAAGCAAATTGCATCGGGGTGTCAATGTCGACAACATTANTTGCATCAACCTCAAACCCGAACATGACACCTCCGCAGATCGAATGCTTGGCCATGATAGTCGCGGGCCGTATGACAGAGAGATACCCTCCGGTCGTATAAGCGCGCGGGAGCTGCTGCCACGGGAGATTAAACGGCTCCTTGATGCCAAATACCTCCTCAGGGACAAATGGTGCCAAAGTATGGTCTTCTTGCAAAGTATACGTCTTAAGCGGATGGATGGGTGCCTTGGTAACCGCGCGCGCCGAGTCTGCTTGCGGGTTGGCGAGCATAAGTTCAATGCCACGGTCTATGTCGGCGGCAGTCCTAAGAGGACTGTTGGGGCGCAAATGGAGCACCAGGTCTGGCTCATACGCCTCATGTTCTTTTAGCCACGCAAGTGCGTGCTCAAAGACCGGCAAGTCGGGTGTCGTGTCCCCTGCAATTTCTGCAGGGCGCATAAAGGGCACTTCGGCGCCCCATTGTCGGGCAATGTCCGCTATCTCAGCATCATCAGTCGACACGACGACGCGCGGAGCATGCTTAGATTTTTTTACCTCTTCGATAGTCCAGGCCAAGAGCGGCTTGCCGCAAAACAGCTTTATATTTTTGCGGGGGACTCCTTTCGAGCCACCGCGGGCGGGGATAAGCGCAAGTACCTGCATGGGGTATATCCTACAACATAAATGCGGCCCGGGAAGTTCCCGGGCCGCTTAGTCTGCATATATTCCACAACGGTTAGTTGGGCTCCCAATTGTAGAGCCACCCACCATCTTTCTTTGGGCTCGCGAAGCGCCCCCGATAGTAGTCTCGATTAAGGAGCTCGGTGTGTCCCAACTGGCGCTCTGGCACACCTATTGCGATACGCCACCCCGGATGCCTCTTATCGAGCTCTTGCATCTGCTCGTCACTAGAGAGACGGCGGAAGTCAGAGAGTTCCTTGAGCATCGCCGGAGTGATAGACACTGGACCATCCTTGGTCTTGTCTTCATCAAGGATAGTAAAGTGCCGCTCCACGTACTGTGCCCCAAGCGCCAGCGCGGCCTTGGCAGCCACAAGGCCGCTCTCCTTGACCTTGGTGTGGTCGGACCAACCCACCTCGGGGGTAAACTGCCGCAACCACTCCATGCGGGCAAGATTGCAGTCATGGAGCGCATTGGGGTAGCTCGTTACGCAGTGCAAAAATGCAAAGCGCTTGCCTAAGCTTTTCATAAGCTCGGCCGCTTGCTTAATCTCCTCGTCGTAGGTCGCCCCGGTCGAGATGATGAAGTGTTCGAAGTGCTGGGCAAGCTCGCGGAGCATCGGGTAGCTTGCACAGTCGTAGCTCGCGACCTTGACCACCCCACGGAGGGCGGGGATAGACGCCACCTGTCTGATTCGATGCCGTGCGAAGACTGTGGTCATCGCGGTGACGCCAAATTCCTGACACGTATCAGCAAAAATGCGGTGATCCTCAAGTGTCAAGTCAAGCTTGGAGAGCCGCTCCACTTCGGCGGCATAGGGCCGCTTGATTGCAGTACAGATCCCGGTGCGCCCGTCCACCTCTCCTTCCTCAAACTGCGGGCGCTCGGTAAGGTCGGATGACCAAATCGACTGTATTTTGACGATATCGGCACCATTCTCTGCTGCAGCCCCTATCATCTTCCGTAGCACGTCGCGGGAGCCATTGTGGTTTTGGCATAGTTCGACGATGATTTTCGCCATCGTGAGTCCCTTTCTTCATTTATTGCGTTGGATCATTCTACAATAGAAATACCATGCTTATGCCATGGAGTCAATGCGCGCGTGGCCGCAAAAAACAGAGGGTTTGCGCGCTATCCTAAAAACTTATCCACCATGAGCTTGGCGCAAAATTCATTGCCACCCAAGGTACCCCAGCGCTTCTCGATTTTTTGGCAGAGCAGTTTTTGTGCAGCACGTACGGAATCGCCCTGTACCAAAAGCTCTTCGAGCGGCTGGTTCTGATACACCCTGCCGATACCAAGCATCTCGACCGCTCTATTATTAAAATAAATTTCAGGATCATCGCTCGGATCGAAGGGGGGCATCACGATAGGCACCCGAGCGAACATCGAGAGCCACACAGACCCCCAGCCACTGCGTGCAAATTGCAGTCTGATTGCAGGGTTGGCGACAACGTGCGGAAGCGCCTTGGTTGCACCCTCGATAGCAGCAATGTCGTTAGTGTAAGTCTTGAGTCCAATCTTTTTGGCCTCGCCATAGAGCCGCTCAAGCCCGCTGATGCCGGTAACGGTTACATACAGCCCTTCTTCCATCGGCTCAGTATGAGCTTTCGGTAGATTAATGATCGGTGGCACAAGCTGCGCACCAAGGTAGCGGGGCTGGTAATCGTCGGCCCAAGAAAAAGTGCCCGGATAGGCGAGCAAGCTCAAGTCCTGCGCGCCTTCGACCTTATCAGCAAGCGCAATGCCCTGCCGCAAAAGCTCGGGGTCGATGTCGACCGCGTCGCGTCCTGCGGCTAGCGCCGCTTCTAATATCTCAGCAACATAGCCAAACGTAGTCGAGTAGCTTGGCGCCACACCATAGGTAATGCGCGGACTTCGGTTGATCTCAAGCGCAATATCCTTGCCCGTAAGGTACTCATGCGCTGCGCGCGATACTCCATCAGCTTTTTCTACCCACACACGCAGGCTCTCTGAATAGTTTTTCTCACCGGTATAAAAAATACTTTTAAGAAGCAGTCCGAGCGTTTCGTCGAATTCGATATCCGGATGCTCGCCAAACTCTTCCCGTATGACTTGCCGCTGCCGCTCGCCATACACCAGCGGTACGAGTATCTTCATGCGCGGATGGCCGCGACGCTCGAGCTCGTCATTAAAAGCCAGAGCTAGCTCGGTCGTGCGCAAGTAAGGGCCGGTACCGTACGCAAAGTTAGTAACGATATACCGGGACATTAGAGTCGTTTATGGTGCACATGTGCGACCTTGGCAACTTCGGCCGGGTGATGAAGCGCCCACGTATCATAAAAGAGAACTCCCTTCTTTGCCTTCCGCAAAAGACGGACAATATCGAGCTTGTCATGCGCTTCGTGGTTGTTCATTATGATAACTGCATCCGCGCCTGCAAAGCCCCGCTCGACCCCCGACGGCTTCACTTTGAAGTGGCGCAGCTCAGACCCGGGCACGACGGCATCAAACCCATGTATGTTTTTAAAGCCTGCTGCTTGCAGTTTTCGCAAGAGCGCGAGCGTAGTCGAGCCGCGCAAGTCGGACGTCGCCGGCCGCCCCTTAAAGGCAAATCCTAGTATAAATATTTTTGCGTCTTTGCCTCGCGGTTGCACATGCTCGATAATATGCCGCCCCACTTCATCGAGTATGCGCACATTGACCTGCCGCGCATGATGGAAGAGCGCTGGCTCATAATTCTTTTCGCGAGCCCCTTCTATAAATATGTACGGGTCTTTGTCGAGGCAGTATCCGCCGACGCCCGGGGAGGGTTTGGGCACCAAACTGCGCGGATAGCCCGCATTCGCCGCCTCAATCACCTTGTTCGTATCAACTCCCCATTTTTGGCAGATGAGCGCCACCTCGTTTGCAAATGCAAACGTTACATCGCGATACGTATTATTGATAAGTTTGACGATCTCGGCCTCCTCCAATGTGTCGACCACATGGATAGTACGCGTCATAAGGTTAAAGATATCAGCTGCAATATTGGCACTCGCCCGGTTTATGCCGCCTATAATCTGCGGCAGGTTGCGCAGCTCTTCAAGTGCGCGCCCCTCGACTGTGCGCTCAGGCGCGAACGCGACATAAAAGTCATCCCCAGCCACGAGCCCGGAGGCCTTTTCCAATACCGGAACCACTATGCCCCTGGTCGTGCCCATGGGCACCGTCGAGCGCAAAATCACAACATCGCCCTGCTTAAGCACTTTGCCTACCGTAAGCGCAGCTGACCGCAAATACGCAAAATCAGGTTTTTTATCGGCGCTCAGCGGAGTGCCTACCGCGATGATATACGCTTCGCACGGATGCGCCTTGAGCGAATCGACGGGGAAAAGTTTTTTGCCTACATGCTCTCGCATCAGTTCTGGCAATCCAACCTCCAGAAAATGCGGCTTTTTGCTGGCAACCATTTTGCGTACCTGCGCGTTGGTATCAAAACCATACACCTTGAACCCGACGTCTGCGAGCGTAATGCCGAGGGTAAGCCCTACATACCCAAGCCCCACAATGCCGACGCGGCGCAAGCGTACATCACTGGCTTGCCATATGTCATACAAGTCCACTAAATCTATGACCCGGCGCTGGCGGTCCACGACTACCACTTTGTCAAAACGGCCCTTATGCCTTCCTTTTTCGCGGGTTTCTTTGATTGCTTGGCGGATGATCTCTCCCGCCTGCATCTTGCCAACCACCACAAAAGGGTCCCGGTTCATGGCCATGGTGACCGGGCGCGAGAGCGGGGTGCCCTTGGCAACTGCACGGAGCAAGTCCCCGCTCGTTGCTATTCCTAAGAGCTTTTGCCGCTCATCTACTACCAGCACAATACCGGCAGGGATACCGCTTTTCTCAGGGTCGTTGCGAGCCGCAATATCAAGCGCCTCCTTAAGTGAGGATGAAGGCGGGATGCACACGGCTGTAATGTCTTTGCGAGATACCATATATAGGGGGAGGCCGCCGGGGGTGGCTTACCATAAAACACATTGCCACAAAAAAAGGTTACCGACAAGAATGCCGCATCGTGCCTTATGTTTTAAACGTCCTCTTGAAGGCACGCCGCCTCATGGCGCGCGCAGTTATTTGCTTGGCATTAAGCAGGTCCTTGGCTGTAGTAGGAAGCATTACGCCCTGCCGCTGCAGATAGTTGTAGCGGAATTTATCTCCCAACAGCAGATGATGCACAAAAGAGGTGGTCGTGCGGGTGTCTATAAGCCCCGAAACCGGCTTGCTCGACAGCTTAACGGCCTCTATAAAGTCAAAATTAAAGCCAAACTCCGCCTCCTCACCCCGGTCAGTCGAGACAAGCAGGTTGGGCCCGTCCACAAATACAAACTCATAATCGCGCTTAGGGATATTCTGGTATCCGCCTCCCCGAAAAAAGTCCCGCGTCTTTTCCACCGAGGGGCTTAGGTGAAATTCGACAAAGCCAGAGAGTTCGCTGGGAAAGATCTTTTTTGCCGAGTCCAGGTAATACTCATGGTCCTCCATCGAAACTACCTTGCCGCCGCCATTTTCCCTCAAAGCATAGGCTAGGACGACAGTAGAGACGCCCGTGCCGAGCTCGAGCACGTACTGCGGCTTATATTTTCTGACATGGTTATAGAGCGCTAGGTAGTCGACATAGTCGCAGCCGGTCGATACCGATTGCTCAAGATAGGCGCCAACGCAGCGCCACATATCGTGGCTTTGGATAATCTTTTTTGCTCTTTTTTCTAAATAAGATGATGCAACATGGGCAAGTCTGCTCCGCATCACGCTATCATAGCAAGAAAAAGGGCCCCCGCGAACGGGGGCCCTTGCGTCGCACGTTGTCTTACCCGGCCGCGTGCACGCCGGGCGACTCGTAGAGTTCGGGGGCGCCGGGCATGTACGTGCTCTGGAACTCCCTGCGGAGCTCCTCGAGCTTTACCCTCCCTTCCTCGGTCGGAGCTTCGGCAAGCCTAATCTCCGGCCACCGGTCCTTGGGAAACCGCACGTAGAGCGGAAACGTGCTGCGGAGTCCCGTAATCTCCGGCTTCGATAAGGACGACATATTCATGATCGCCTCGTCGTTATTGGAGGGGCAGATCGTGTCGTCTTCAATGTAGCCCTCCTTGACCGCGAGCCGGTGCAGCGCCGTGCCCTGGTAGGGCATGAAGATGCTGCACGACATCGACTGAGCCTTGGTAAAACGGTTGATCTCGATCGTATCGAACACGAGGTCGCGCGTCTCACCGGGGAAGCCGATGATGTTGTTGACCGAAAATGGGAGTCCCGAATCGGCCACCACGGCAAATGCGTCCTTCAGGAGCTGGTTGGTCATTGCACGGCCCACCACCTCCTTGCGGAACTTCTCGTTGCCGTGCTCGAGCCCGAAGGAAATCCGGTGGAGCCCGATATCCTTGAGCTGCCGGATGCGGTCTTTTTTGATCATCACCGTCTCGGGCCTGGTCTGGCACCAAAACGGCAGCTTGATGTCTTGGTACATCTCGATAAAGGCGTCGAACTCCGCGGGCGAATACGCAAAGAACGTATCCGCCCAGAAGAAGACGTACTCTATCTTGTACTTCTCCTTGTAGTGGAGGATCTCCTCGCGCACCTTCTCCGGCGACCGCTTGCGGAAAAAGCTCTTCATCCCGAACATTTCGTTTTGCCCGGGAGAGTTGCAGAACCCGCAGGTATACGGGCACCCGCGGTGCGTCTCCACCGAGAGCATGCGGTACACCTTGCCGCCCATGGGGCGGTAGAGCCGGTGGTCGTCAAAGAGCGAGACGTCCAGGTCCGAAGGGTTCCGGTTGATGTCGGCCAGCGGCGCAAAGCCGTTTTTCTTTACCTCGCCGCGGTGCTTGGTCCACAAGCCGGGCAGGCTCGTGTAGTCCTCGCCGTGCTGGATGGCCCGGCATAGGGCTGCGAGCGTTTGCTCCCCTTCGCCGACTACGCACATGTCGATCTCCGGGTAGCGGAGCGCAATCGCCGGAGCAAAGGTTGCAAACACCCCGCCGAGCACTGTCGGTATCGGATGCCCCTTGTCGCGCACCGCCTTCAGGAGCGTGGTCGCCAGAAGAAAGGTGCTCTCGGTCGACGTCACCGCGATGAGGTCCGGGCTGAATTCTTGGACTTTCTTGCGGAAGCCCGCGAACACGTTGCCCTTGCTTTCGCGATCGATGCTCTCGGTCGGGATGACCAGGAGATTCTTTTTCTTGACCTTGTCCGCGTCGACCAGGTTGAGGTCGATCTCGTAGTCGGTCGAGTCGAAGATGCTCACGGTGTGCCCCTCATTCTTGAGAATGCGCGAGAGCAGGGCAAGGGACGGCGGCACGAGGCTCTCGTGCCGGATGTTTGGGTACAACAAGAGGACCTTCATGATCCATGCTCCGTTTGAGGTTTGTCTAACTTTTGTTCAAGCTCTACACAATACTATCTCATAAAAATCACAAAAAGCAACATACGCGTAATGGTTCAATAGCTTCGCATCACTAGGGTCGATACAGTGATGCATATGGCATATACAAGTAACCCAAACATCCCCCGAGTGAGGAGAGAGGCCGCG
>C687J35174_10012833_pt1 | contig 10194 bp, 9 predicted proteins | sample RifCSPhighO2_01_FD_35174 | JGI IMG/M metagenome (IMG submission 35174)
GAAAATGCCCCGGGACGAACGGCGTTGGTAAGCGTGCGCAGCAGCTTGAGCCAGGTTTTCCTTTTTGATAGGAGTGCGATTAACCAGATAGCGTCCGCCATCCCCATTTCAGGAAAAACGGTTTTGGAAATCGGCGCTGGCGAAGGCGTTTTGACCGCGGCGTTGGCGAAAAAGGCCGGGGCGAAAGGTCGAGTTGTTGCTTTGGAGATAGACCGTTCTCTTGCGCCAAAGATGGAAAAGCGGCTAGCAGGCTTGAAGAACGTCGAGGTGAATTTCGTCGATGCCGTGAAATTCGACTTTGGGGGGTTCAAAACCATTTTCGGCAACCTGCCTTACCACCTTTCCTCGAAAATTTTGTTCAAGATAATAGAATCGAATTTTTCTAAGGCGGTAGTTTGCCTGCAGAAGGAGTTTGCCGCGAGGCTGGTTGCAAAACCGGGCGGCAAGGAGTATTCGCGGCTGAGCGTCTCGGCGCAGAATGCCTGCAATATNGCGCTTCTTTTTGAAATCCCGCGTTTTTCGTTCGTTCCAATTCCGAGCGTGGATTCCGCAGTGGTTTTGCTGGAAGCCAAGCCCGCGCGGGGGCGGAGGAGCTTGAACCACGCGCTCGTTTCGGCGTTGTTCCAGCACAAAAACCAGTCCATACGCAAGGCTTTGCTGCATTCGCGCAAGGCGTTGGGCTTGGACAAAAATCTTTTGCTTTCCTCGTGCGAAAGCATGCCTTTCAAGGAAAGGCGGGCGAGGCAGCTTTCGCTCGACGAGTTTGCGCTGTTGTCGGAATGGTTTGAGCGGACTATCCCTGCGAGGCGGTGAACGTTACCGTAGAGGTTTTCGCGCCTGCAGATTCACCGGTCGGCACTGTAATGAAAATGGATATTTTGGCGTAGTCGTTTGCGTCGCTGAAGTTGAGCAGGCAGAGGGCGTACGTGGATGAGCTTAATGGCATGGTTACCCAGTTGTTGGCTGCGACCGAGCACAAGTCCGGGAGGGAAGTGTTGCCCGTGGTGTTGGTGGAGTTGAATTGGTAGTTGGAATTGTTGTCGGACGTGGACGTCCATAGTGCTGTTGCGCTGACCGTGACGTTCACCCGAACGCTTCCGTCGTTGCGGAGGAGGAATTGGCTGGCGTTGGAGTAGTTGCCGTCGGAAGCGCCGTCGTAAGACGCTCCAACTTGGACCGTTCCGAAGTTGACTGTAGCTACTTGCAGGAAAATGTCCGTCCCTCCGGACACTTCGGCGCTTACGGTGCCCGTGGGGTTGGAAATGAGGCCTGTTGCCTTGAAGCCGGTTTTAGCCTCCAGAATCCAGATTCCTAATGCGATTGATGCCAGCGTTAAGGCTAGAAGTGCGATTGTGAGCTTGTTTCCGTCCATGGGTTTACCCTTATTTCTTTTATCGTGTGAGCTTAAATTGATAAGCTCAGGGCTTTACTTTTTGCAACCCATATATTTCAGGCAGTTTTTTAGCCGACGAGGGTAGCCGTGATGTAAAACGCTTTTTCAAGGTTTTTTTCCTTGATGGTGATCGCTATTTGCTTTTCTCCTGGCTGAAGCCCGCTGGCGTCGACGGTGGCGGTGAACGGCAGGCTTTCGGACGGCTTTATTGTGGTGGGGCAGTTCATGGTCACGAAGCCCTGGTCCGTAGAGCATGTTATTTCAGTGAGCGTGAGCGAACCGCTGTTGGCTATCGTGTAATTGCGCACGGTGACATTCGAAATGCGCTGGTCGAGAGTGAATTCTTCGTCTCCTGGGCTGAAAGTCCAGCCTTTTTCGAACTCGCTGTTGATGTCCACGACCACTGTCGTGGCGCAGGAAACGCCTTCTCCTTCAGCACTTATGGTGTGCACCTTTTTTTCAATCACGAAAGAATAGCTGCAGCTTGCAATGTACATTTCCCCGTGTTTTTCAGCGACAATCGGTTCGTCTTGCGCAGTGCATTTTATTTTCACTTCAGAAGGCTGCACTTCGAAAAACCTGGCTGATGCTATTGCTTTGTATGGGCCTGGCGCGTCTTTGGGGTTGGCGAAAACGGTGCACTCGCCTTGCGGCGGTGAAGCTGTAGAATTGTTTTCAGTCTCGTTAGCCGCGGGGGTCGGCGAGGGTTCCTGCATTCCAGTTGCGCTCGCAGCCGGAGTGGCGTTTTGGGTTTCGTTGGTTGCGTTCGCCTGAATGGTGGCGTTGGGTGAAGCAGAAAGGCCGGGGGACAGCGTGGGCAGCGGGCGTTCCTGCCTTTGTTCTATGGGCTTTTCCTGGAACACGCAGCCAGCTAGGTAGATTGCGAGGGCGAACAGCAAAAACGCTTTTGCTAAACTCGTCAGTCTGTCATCGTGACTGTTCTTGCGCACGTTGCACCACCGGCGGTGATGGATATAGTGTAGCTTCTTGCCGTAGAATAGGAGCAAGATTTAGTCAAGTAAGTTGCGCCGCTTGAAGAGCGGGTTATGTCCATTGTATTTCCGGTCTCGGCGAAATCGCATTTGACCGTCGCGTTTTAATCGACAGCGGCAAGTCTGTGAAGCTCACGAGCACTTGCAGCGCCGAGCTTTTGGAGAACGAATCGCGGTTTTGCGGGGTGGTTATCACGCAGCTGCCTCCTTGTTCCACTGTCGGTGAAGGCGTGGGCGTTGCACTTGGTGTTGGCGTGGCGCTTGCAGTTGCAGTAGGCCTTGGAGTGGTGGAAACTGTCGCGGTGGGCGTGCTTGTCGAGACTGCAAGGCCGGTTGTCGGGGATTGCGCCTGCTGGTTCAACTGCTTTTCCTGCAGGCATCCAGCTAGCAAAAATGAAAAGGCGAGTGTTAATGCGATTGCTATGTGTTTGTCCACGAGTTTAGATTAAGTAGCTTCAGTTTAAAAAACCAACATTCGCTTTCCGCTTTTTTTTCAGGAGACTATGTTGACCGTGACCGTAATAGTTTTCTGCAAGTCTTTCTCCGTTATAGTCAAAACCACGTTTTGAGCGCCGTCAGGCTGTGCAGAGATGCTGAACGTGGCGTTGGCGGGAGCGCTTGCTCCGGGCGCTATTTTCGCCGGGCACACCATCGTCACGAAGCTCTTGTCGGCCGTGCATGCGAAAGTGTTGAGTTCGAGAGTGCCTGAGTTTTGAATAGTGTAATTCCTGGTTGTAGAGTTTGAAACGCTTTTGTTCATGGTGAACGATTCGTCTGCTGGGCTAAAGCTCCAGGATTTCTTGTATTCAGTGTTCGTTCCAACCACTACGAGCGTTTCGCACGAAACGCCTTGCGCGCTTGCGCTTGCAGTTTCGATTTTGCGCACTTGCACGCTGGGATAGTCGCAAGTCCTGAAGAATTGCGAGCCTTCCTTCTTCTCCCCGTTTACTCCTGTGTCGAAATTAGTGCATTTTATCGTGGCGTTGGCAGGGTCGATGTTGAAAAATCGCGCTGAAACTCCGGCCTTGAACGGCCCTTGAGCGTCGTTGGGGTTTACCGTAATCGTGCATTCAGGGTTTGCTTCGGGCGACGGCGTTGGAGTTGGCGTGGGAGAAGGCTTTTTCGTCGGCGAAGGCAACGCTTCCGGAGACGGTGTTGGCGTGGGGGTAGGCGTCGCTGTCGCGGTTTTTTTCACTGGCGCTTGCTGCGTCAGGCATCCTGCAAGCGTAAGTGCAAGCGCGAGCATGACCAGCGCAACAAAAATTTTTGTCTTCATGGTTTACAATCCTTATTTTTTTAGCGGAACCTTTCTTAAAATACTTTCAATCCGCGCAGGGAGTTTAATGCTGAATCTACTGCGCTCGCCATTCCTGTAAGCCAATCGAAAATCGTTTTGCTGAGTTCTTCCGCTGCGGCGAGGCCGGTGACCGGCGCCGGCGTTGCAGACGATGCAGTGGGCGAGGGGATTGGAGAGGGCGTTAGCCCTCCGCTTGCGCCAGTTGGCGAGGGGCTTGCCGCGACGACGTAGGCGCCCACTTGCCCAGTAATGGCCCATGCCATTTGAGCAGCGAGCGCGGCGGCGAGCAGAAAACGCAGGATTTCCATCGTAATAGTTTCGCGCGCAGGAAATTTAAGCTTTCAGCCCGCAACGATGATTGTCTTGCCGTCTTGCGTTTTCGCCTCAAGGATTGCCGGCTTGAGTTTTTCCCCGCATTCAAATTCCACGACCGCGTTCCCGCTTATCTCCCCTAAATCCCATTCGAGCAAGTCGCCCGTAACCGTTTCCCTGATTTTCGGCTGAGGCGAAAACGAGTGTGCAGAGTTTTCTGGCACCATTTGAGTCAGCCTAGCGCTTTCTAGTAGCAAAGAGCTTTTTACCTTCAACTCCACCCTTCCGCTTTCGGATGTTTTGCGGCAGATGGAAATGCGCTTGCGGAAAAACTTGTAATGCCCTGCGATTGCGAGTGAAACCAAGAGCAATGCCGTCGGAATGGCGTAATGCCGGCCGTCTTTGGCTGTTGCGAGCGCAGTAATTTTTCCCGGCTTTCGCGAGGGAGTTGCTCGTGAAGCGCTTTCATTAAGGCTTTCGTGAAACGCTTCCGAAAGCGCTTGGTTAGGTCCGATTGAAGGAGCCGGCGTGGGCGCCGGCGTGTTTGCCGCTTCCGGCGCTGGCGAAGGTGCGGGAGTCGCTGACGGCCGTGTGTTTTCCTGCGTTTCCTGTTGAGTGCAATTTCCTGCGCAGTTTCCGCATTCTGCGCCAGTGCAATTCACCTGCTGCAGTTCGAACTCCCCGGAAATCTTTATTTCCGTCGTTCCTTCCCACAGCATTGCAAGCGAGAACGAAGCTTTGCCTCCGCTTGCGTTAAGCGAACCGATTTCCTCGCGTGTGTTGTTGTGAACTGCAAATGCCGTTACTCCGACCATGTTTTGGGGGATTGCGGTTTCGAAAGAAACGTTGTACAGTGCGGGCAACGAGTTTTCCGCGAGAATCGTCTTGTTGTAGCCGTTTTCGTCTTGTTCTTCTGATTCGGTTTCTGAAATGCCGTCGCCTTCCGCGAGGATGGTGGAATTGAATTCACCGCCCGAACTCAGAAACGGAATTTCGATTTCGGAAGGCGCGCACGAAAAGTTTTGCGGGCATATGGCGAGTGCGCGTATTCTCTCGTAATCGTGCGCGGAAGGGTTTGCGACTTTTTCAATTCCGGACAAAAATTGTGTTCGTGCTGTGCTTTGGGTTTCTGGGTTTTGCGCCCACGGCGTTTCGTTCAAAACCACCACTGCCTGGGTGTAGTAATAGATTGTTTGGTTTCCTGCCGCGAGGTTGCACGCCCACCGGATGGTGTTAGAGTAGTTTTGGAATTCGATTGTGTTGTTTGCAGAATCGCGTATTTCGACGCGTAATGCATCGGCAGGCAGGGCGTAAGCGCAGTTTCTCAAGCCGCTTCCCGAAACACCAGCGCGCCATTCTACCGCTTCGCCTGCGAAAGCGTCTTGCTGCTCTGGAGAAGAGTAGAACGCGTGCTTGATGTTTATGAGCACCACGCTAGCTTCTCCGTACTGCCTTCCGTCGAACGCCTTGGCCGACACGAACGCCGTCCCTTCCACCAATTCTCCAGTGCCGTTCCACCCGTGCTCGCAGCACTCAGCGGTTGTGATATTGGTCCACGAAACCGAGTCAGAGGAATATTGCAAAAAGTAGGAGAGCGTGTCGTTGTCCGGGTCTTGTGACGCGGTCCAAGTTATGTTCACTCCAGAATCGGCCGTCTGGTTTGGAAGAGGAGTGGTGATTTGCGGTGCTGACGGAGGCGAGTTGAGCGGCTCGTACTCTATTTCGAATGCGATGTCGTTCAAATGGTGCTCAACGTCGGCCTTCCTGTTGCGTACGCCTATCACCACCCGCCCGTCAGGCTGGATGAAATTCCCTTGGAGCGTTCCGCCTCCGCCAGTATTCGGCCCGGCGTTCCCCAAGCCGTACGCGGTATCGTAATTCCCGTCCGCTTTTTTCGCCACGAAGTCTTTGAAGCCGGTGCTGCACGACTGGATTGAAATGCGCGTGGTGCGGATGGAGTTGTTGAATTGGAAGTAGAAATCCGCCCCGCCTCCAAGCGCTGAAACGAACGCCCAGAACGAGCTTCCTCCTCCGCAATCGCCCACGCCCCTGTCTATGGCGTTCGCGGGCGTGGTGCCGTGCCTGTTTTGCGCGCCGGCGTCGAAGCCGGTGGGGTGCAGAAACCCAGTGCTTCCGGCTAGCGCGTAGTTGGCGGCGAGAAAAAGCAAAACTATTTTTTTCAACCGGGTTTTTCAAACTCCGGGGTTCCTTTTTTCAGCAGGCAGTCTTGTATACCGTCCTGCCGCTTTGGCTGTAAACGATTTCAGCGTTTTCTCTTAAAAACGTTTCATTCACTTCAGCGTGCCTCCCGCCGTAGCCGTCCAGGTAAATATAATCGATGCCGCGTTTTTTCACTAGCGAACAGCCGCCGGCGAGCATGCGGTTGTTTTCCTCCAGTTGTCTTGCGTAATTGATGCCATGCGTTTGCATCCACTCCAAATCGCCGAGAAACACTTTGCGGCCGGCGATGGCGAAAACGCACGTGTGCTGCCCGTCGGTGAGGAACAAAGCGTTTTTAGGCGTGTTTTCTTCCACCCACGCGCACGCATTCATGTCGAACGAATCATAAATTGTGGTGCTTGAATTGGCAGCGACCGTGGCGATGCTGAAAACTCCAGTTAAAACCATGGCGATGAAAATTGCGATTGCCAATGCAGGGTGGGTCTTTTCGGAGATTTTTTCCAGCCCCAGCGCAGAAAGGATGGCGAGGACCGCGAAGAAGAACAGGAATAGTTTCACGTTGTCCCATGCGAACGGGGCGAAAATGAAGACGTTTCCGATAATGAAAAGGGGAACTGTGGCGATGAGCATTCTCTTCATTTTATCGCTTGCGTAATGATAGCCGATTGCGCCAACTGCGATATACAGCCCGAGGTTCTGCAGCCAAAACCAGGCTATAGAGACCAAATCTTGCGAGGGCGAAAGCCAGCCTAGCCTGAGGAATGCACCGGGAGTTTCGCGCGTTGCCAGATAATACGCTATCTGGGGGATGGCTAGCGCGAGCGCGATGGCAAACGGCTTTCGCGCCTTTTTCTCCCACCACGCGTGCGCGCCAAGCAGCGCTATTCCTGCGAGGAACGCGAAAAAGTTGAACAGCGGCAGCAGCCCGACTATTGCGGCTTTTTCGAATTCCCCGTCAAGGATTTTTTTTGCGGCCATGAGGAGTGCTGCGAACCCGATGATGTACGGAGTGACGAGCAACTGTGCACTGAGGAAGTTGAGGAAGGGGAACGCAGTTTGCTTCAAGTCGGTGAATTCCGCGTACTGTATTGCGTTTTGGATGTTGAGCGCATTGTTCTGCAGCATTTCAAGGAACGAAAGGTTTCCGTTCAGCAGAACGAGCGCAACTGCGGCGTAAGGCAAAAGCTTGCTTTTGGATTCTTTCGGGAAAGCTGCTTTCGCAAGGATGAACAAAAGCAGCACTGCTGCCACGCCTACGAGGCTATTTGCAATTACCACTGCCGCTTGCAGCGAAAGCCCGCCGATGGCGAGTGAGGCGGTGAACAAGTGCATGAAATAATAGTAAGAAAACAGCCGTCCGGAGAATAGCGGGTGTTCTGGGGGAAAGTTGCCGTTCGCGAGCGAAGAGATTATGCTCTTGTGGAAGCCGAAGTCGGTCGAATACCCTTCCACCCCGCCCCGCGCGTCGTAATGGAACATCGCGAAGTTTATTGCGAGAAAGAAGACGGCAGATGCGACGGCCAGCAGCAATAGTTCTTTTTCCAAAAGCTTTGTTTTCTGCCTTCCCCTGAACTTGTATGCTGCGAAAAGCATTGCCACAGCGGCGATTCCGACGCTGAGCCCGTTCAATCCGAGCGCGAGCGAAAAAGCGAAAACGACCCAAGTGGAGAAAACGACCGCGAGCGGAATTGCGTAGGCGGCTTGGTTTTGCGAATCGAATTTTTTTGCTATTGCGACTCCCAACGCCGCGGCGGCAGCCAAAAAAGCGAGAGCCAAAATCATTTCTTCACACCGTTTCTTCCAACGCCCTGCCCCAGTTTTCCTGCGCGTATTCGAACAGCGCTTTCTTGCGCTGAACTTCCTCGGCTGGCGGGGCAAAACTTTTTTCTCCTAGGGAAAGCAGGAACGCGAATTGTATTTCAAAGCCGAGCTCCCGCGATTTTTCGAGAATTCCCTTCTGCCTCTGTTTGTACTGTGCGTAGTCGAGGTTGAACGCCTTGAATGCGAGGGAAGAATTGCGCGTTATCTTGTCTTCAAGCGAGTCCATGCTCAACTCGTTTTCCTCGAGCGAGTCTTTCACGCACAGCGCGATTACGTTTCCCTTCAGCTCGTTTTCCAGGTTTTCCAACAGCGCGTTCTCCCGAGGGCGCTTATTGTGGTATACTGCAGGATTGTCTTCGGCGTTGTAAGGCTCTTCGCCCACGAATTCGTGAGCGAGAGTGGCGTAAGTGCCGTCTTCAACTCGGTAGTCGGTCGGGAAAAAGCAGTATTGCTTCAACGCTTCGAGGTGTATTCCCATGTTGCCGCCGACCATTCCCATCCCCTTCGGCACGGTGCTTGTTTCCGCGGGTATTCCTGAAAATAATTCAGATAGTTTTTCCTGCGCTTTTTCCTTCGCCATCTCCTTGTCCGCGTAAGAGCAAGCCGTTTCGACAGTTTCTTTTATCATTTGCTGCGCGCCGGAGGCGTGCCGCAGGTATTTTCCGACCACGATTTTCTTTCCTTCGGCAAAAAGTTTTTCGTACTGCGCGATGGGGTTTTCGTAAGGGGTAGTGTCGTCGTCAAAGAAAATAACCTTCGAGCTTTCCTTGAACGCGTGGTACAAGCAAATGTTGCGGTTGCCGCCGTACCTTCCCTGAAAGAGCGGTTTGAACTCGTCTTTTACGCTGTTGCGGAAATCTTCTTCGCAAACGTGGGTTGCGTTGAATTCTTTCGCGATGGCCGAGTTTTTTTCGTGCGTGGAGCGCGTGTCGAGTATCAGCACGCGCGTGCCCGGGGAGAAATTGGCGGAGTGCGGGTAGAGCGAGAGCTCGAGGTTTTCCGGGCTGTTTGAAACGAAGCAAACGAGCGTCGCCATGAAGAAATAGCGTTGGAAGAAAAAGAAAAGGCTTTGCGCGGGGAGCCTATCGCGACGCGAGCTTGACGTCTTCTGAAGTTACGGTTTTGCGCCCGGCGTGTTTCGAGAATTGCACCGCCTTCTGGGAGATTTTGATTCCCGAGTCTTCGAGGATTTCGGCCAATGCGGCGGCAGCGTCGGGTGAAACCCTGTCCGCGCCAGCCTTGCGTATTATCCGTTCAACGGGAGCTACCGGAAGTATTGCCATGTTGCAAACCCACCTCTAGATTATTTGCTTTTTTGCCCTTTCAGGCTTTTTGAAACCCACTCGCCGAAAGGAGAAGAAGAATATTTTGCGTTGCTTAAAAAGATTGCGATTCCGGTAATCGCCTTGCAAAAGTTTCTAAGTAATTTTTCCTTTCGCTTTCGCCACGGTTTTCTCCCATTGTTCCTGGGCTTGGAAGAACGTCGCAATCGTTTCGCTCGTTTCTTTTGCTGGAGGGACGAAGTTTTTGGGCGAGAGTTCGTAAAACTCGTCGAACTCGTCCATTATGCCGAGCTCTTGCGCGGCGCCAAGCAAGTCGGAGTAAGTGTTTTTGTCGTGCACGTAGTTGAAGCACGTTTTTTTCCAGTATTCCTCGGCTTTCTGCGAAGAAAGTTCGAGCGCTTCCTTGTCGATTATAGCTTCCCTACCTCCTGATAGCAGTTCGCTTATGCACGACGCCACGACCATTCCTTTTCCCTCCAGAACTAGGGCTTGGGAAAGGAGGCCCTGCGTTTTTTCAGAGAGGCTGTGGAATACGATAGGCGGCTCGTCTGAAGAATAGCTGTTGTAAACCGCGTTCCTTCCGACATAGTGTTGCGAGAGCAGTTCGTAAACCGGGATTTCCGAGTGGTACGATGATGGTATGAAGCAGTAATCGCGGGCCGTTTCCGAATTAATGCCCATGCACCCGCTTACGAGCCCTTTCTTCAGGTCGATGCTAGTGCTCTTCCTTCCGATTCCGTTGATGATTGACGAAGAAGATGCCGAGGCGTTGTCTTTCGGCAGGATGCCATCGGCGTATTCCTTCAGCACTGAGCACAGTTCGATGAAGAGGCTTTGCGCGTCGTGCTCGTTGTGCCCCAGGTATTTTCCAGCCACGATTTTCTTTCCGCACGCGAAAAAGTCTTTGAACAGCTC
>C687J35174_10012848_pt1 | contig 10184 bp, 7 predicted proteins | sample RifCSPhighO2_01_FD_35174 | JGI IMG/M metagenome (IMG submission 35174)
AATTACTAATTTTCAATTGAAAACTGATAATTAGAAAATTGAAAATTTTATTATGTTCACCATCATTTCTCGCATCATCAATTACGGTTTTAAAAATTTTTGGCGTAACGGTTTGCTTTCGACCGCNACAGTGGCAATTATGGTTTTAGCGCTTCTTGTGTTCACGGGTCTTCTTATTTTTAATGTCGTTGCCAATCACGCTGTTGCTTCGATCCAGGATAAACTGGATATTGTAGTCTCGTTTAAGAAAACCACCTCGGAGGATGAAATTTTGCGCATCAAGGAATCTTTGGCGAGTCTTCCTGAAGTGAAGAGCGTTGAGTATATTTCAACAGATAAGGCAATCGAAATTTTTAAGAATTCGCCGACATTCAAGAACAAACCGGAAATAAGCCAGGCGATTAACGAATTGAACGCCAATCCTCTCGAGGCATCGCTTAATATTAAAGCTCGACTTCCCAGCCAATACTCTTCTATTGCGAAGTATTTGGACGCCCCCAATCTCCAAAGTTCCATCAGTTGGGTAAGTTACGCTGAAAACCAAGTAGTGATNGATAGATTGATCGCCATCGTCAATACAATCAATAGAGGTGGGTTCGTTTCTACCCTATTTCTTACCTTGATCGCGGGGCTCGCCGTGTTCAACACCATTCGCATCGCGATTTATTCCAATAGAGACGAGGTGGGGATTATGCGAGCTGTCGGNGCATCAAATTTCTTAGTGAGGGGNCCGCTTGTGGTGGAGGGTATTATCGCGGGCGTATTGGCTGCTATTTTTAGCATAGTCATCACCGCTCCGATTGTTTANTTTTCTTCGCCGTATGTGCAAGCATTCATACCCGGGTTTAATGTATTTCAATCTTTTACTAACGATATCGGAAAATTGTTTTTGTATCAGCTCTTATTCGGAGTTGGCATCGGTGTTCTCTCGAGTTTTGTTGCCGTTCGGCGCTATTTGAAGAATTAGTTTCCATTTCAAATAGAACATATTAAAGATAGGGTTGGTTTTTTGGGATAGACGCTGGGAATGTTTTTATTTTCTGCGGCGTGTGTGCTATAATTTTCAAAGGATGAGTTGCATTAGATGGCAATTTAATTGCTCATATAATTTTTTATGAAAAAAATATTTGTTCGGCGCGATGAGTCGGTTGCCGAACTTGTGGAGAAAATCATCAGCGCTGAAGAAGAGGACATTGTTCTTGTTATTCCAAACGCATCGGGAATCGGAAGGGCGGTGAGCAGTTTCGATCTTATAAAGCGTGAGTCGGAAGCGGCGGGGAAAAAGATTTTCGTTGAGTCTGTTGATGAAAAAATACTGGCACTCGCAAAATCTTTGAGGATTGAGGCGCTTCACCCGCTTTTCGAGGCGGGAAGGAAATCCGTTCTTTCTGATATAGTTCAAGTAAAAGCGGCAAATCCCGCTGTTTTTCCCGAGAAGCGCGTAAGCAAAAAATTGCGCAAGCAAAAAGAAGAAGAGGTTTCTTTGAATATTGAATCAGAAGAAGAGTCGGGCGCGCCGAAACTGCATGTTCGCACGGCAGAGGTTCGGCGCGTCGTCGAATCGCCGGAGGAAACGAGTGATTCGAGTGACGGCCGCGGGGGAATACGGCGGAAATTTATGTTTGTCCTTGTTCTCTTGGGTTTTATTTTTCTTGTCGGAGGCGGAATATGGGTGGTCAATCGTTTTTTTGGAACTTCGAGCATCGCAATACATTTTAAAAAGGCGCCGTGGACACATGAACACGCATTTCTTGTTGATACGTCGGCTAAATCTGCATCTTTTGCGAACTACGTGCTTCCCGGCCAGTTTTTTAACGAAGAGCAAAATTTCGTCAATACTGCCCATGCTTCCGGATTAAAAAATGTTTCCGAACGGGCGATTGGTGTCATTACCATCTATAATGCCTATAGTTCAGCGCCTCAACAGTTGGTTGCAACAACCCGTTTTGAAACGCCGGATGGGAAAATATTTCGGTTGAGTCAGCAGGCGATTGTGCCCGGCGCGAAAATTCAAAACGGTAAAATTATTCCGTCGTCGATTGAGGCGGCTATTGTCGCAGATGCTCCCGGCTCGGCGTATAATCTCGGGCCGATCCCGCGCCTCACGATTCCCGGGTTTAAAGGTTCTCCGAAGTACAGTAGTTTTTATGGGGAGATAGTAAAACCAACCAAGGGCGGGTTTGTGGGGCAGAAGGCCGTTCCGACCGCGGCAGATATACAAGCAGCGAAAGATAAAACGGCGAGCATATTAAAGACAAGTTTGGAATTTAAACTGAATAGCGATATTACTTCGGACTTCAAGCAGTTTGATTCTGTGCGAGAATTTAGAATTACAAAGTTAAGCGTAAACGAGAGCACAGATGAGAATGGGAATTTCAGCGTGTTGGGCGAAGCGAAAATTTCAACAATTGGGTTTAGAGAGGCGGATATTCGAGAATTTTTGAAATCCATAGCTATCGCGGGCGATACAACTCTCACTCTCGAAGATCTCATGATTGAGTATCGAGTGACCAAGGCGGATGTGCCGGGGGGAAAACTTTCGTTTTCTACAGTAGCAAGCGGAACAGTGACAACCGATTTTTCTTCCGATGGTTTCCGCGAGGAACTTGCCGGCCGCACTATCGAAGAAGCTCGGTTTCGGGTATCGAAACTCCCCGGCCTTTCAGACGCAAAAATTTCCGTGTGGCCGATATGGCTACGCCACGTGCCCTCCGACGTGAAACGGATAAAAATTTCCGTGGATTGAGCGCGCTAGTTAAAAATAGTATTTCACTATTACCTTCCTTGTTTTTTTACGCGCGATGTTCGAGGGCGCCGCTTAGCGTTTCATCGTCGGCGAATTCTATCTCGCCGCCCGTTGGCAGTCCCCGGCCAAGCCGGCTTATTTTTTTCGCGAGTGGCTGAAATTCTTTGGACAGAAGCGAGGCGTGGAAATCTCCGAGGGACGTCGGATTAAAGCCAAAAATTATTTCTTCGGCCATACCTCCCAAATCCTTCTTGATGTTGTTTTTAAAATTTTGGATCCGCAATTTTTGCACATCCTCAAACACGCCTGTTTTTGGAATCGGTCCTATTATAAAATAGCGCCCGAGAAATTTCCCAGTATTTTCCACGGAGATGAGGTCGGTTTCCTTTTCGACTATCATAATCACGTCGCGGCGGCGGCTGGGGTTGCCGCAAATATCACAGCGATCACCGGAATTCTGGTGAACGAAAAAACACTGGCTGCAAATTTTAATGTTGTTGATATCAGAGACGGCATCCGCCAATCCGCGTATCTCGTTTGCTCCTCGGCTTATCAAATAGAAAGCGAGACGGGTCGCCTGTCGCGGGCCGATGGAAGGGAGTTCGCTTAAGTGATCGGCTAAATTTTTGATTGCGTTCGGGAGCTTCATAAAATGGGATTTCAGGATTCCGATCCGCCCTCGTATCTTTTTTCAAGACTTACAAAGGAAACCCGCTCGGGATCGAACCGCAATTTCACGGATCCAAGGGGGCCGTTCCGATGTTTCGCGATATTTATCTGCGCAATGTTTTGTTCCTCGGGAGGGGTTTCCAGAAAATCCCGATCTTTCCGGTAGATAAACATCACGACATCGCTGTCCTGTTCGATTGAACCGGATTCCCGCAGATCGGAAAGGCGGGGGATTTTGTTGTCGCGCTGGTCGACGGCGCGGGAAAGCTGGGAGAGCGCAAGCACGGGAACCTTAAGTTCGCGAGCAAGCGCCTTAAGACCCCTCGATATTTCCGTAACCTGCTGAACCATATTATCCGAATTCGTACGTGGACGGACAAGCTGCAGGTAATCGACGACGAGCAGACCGAGGCCGTGCTCAATTTGAAGCCGCCGCGCCATTGAACGCATTTGCATAATATTTAAGGTTGGCGAATCGTCTATGAAAATCGGCACTCCGGAGAGCCGATCGAGCGAGGCTTGGATCATTTGAAACTCGACGTCGTCGCTTATTCGTCCCGTTAAGATTTTCCACAGCGGAACGCGGGATTCCGCGGCAACGATGCGGTCAATTACTTGCTCCCGCGACATTTCGAGGGAAAAAATACCAACAGGCACTTTGCCTTCCATTGCCGCGTGCCGAGCAATATCCAGCGCCAAAGAAGTTTTTCCGAGCGACGGGCGCGCGCCTAAGATCACAAGGTCGGATTTCTGAAGGCCCGATAGAATATTGTCGATCTCCGGAAAACCGGTCGGCACGCCGCGGATGCGCCCGCCGCCCTGATGGAGTTTTTCGATTCTCTCGTACGCGTTTTTCAATTCTTCCTTCACATGCATGAAATTTTGCGGGAGAGATTTTTGCGATATCGAAAGTATTTTTTGTTCGACGTCATCAAGCAAATCCTCGATTTCCAGATTTGTTTCAAATACACTTTCCGTAATTTCCGCAGACGCACGTATGAGATCCCGCAAAATCTTTTTCTCTTTTACGATGTCGGTGTAGTGCGAAACGTGAGACGCGCTCGTTACCTGATTTGTAATTTCCGCGAGATAGCTTGATCCCCCTACATCCTTAAGCAGTTCTTTTTCCTTGAGATGGTTTGTGAGGGTCAATATGTCTATCGGTTGATGTTTTTCATATAGGTACAAAATCGCCTCGTAAATTTTTTCATGTTGCGGAGAGTAGAAATCTCTCGGCGACAAAATATCCGCGACCCTAAAAATCGCGTTCTTGTCTATAAGAAGACTTCCAAGTACTGCTTGTTCCGCCTCCAAATTCTGGGGCGGAACCCTTAGTTGAGATTTTTTTGGCATACGAACTATTTTTTCTTCCAGACTTTTGGCCCGTTCGGCGTATCCTCCAATTCATATCCTAAGTCATTAATTTCTTTTCTCAAGCGGTCGGACTGGACAAACTGTTTATTAACTCTGTATTTCTCGCGTTCCACCTTGAGTTTATCGACTTCAGGCGGGATATTTTTTTCTTCGAGTGGCTTCAACTTGGCCATTAGCTTCAAAAGATCATCTTTAATGCCAAAAATTTCGAGCATTACATCAACCCGATCACTCGGATAGGGGATCGATTCCCAAAGATGTGCTAGGGCGCCCGCTGTGTTAAGATCGTCATTCAAGTTATTTATAAAGCCTTCAAATATCTGCTCCGAAAATTTCCAAGGAGGATTTTTGTATTTTTTGTAGGCACCTGCCAAATAATATAAATTTCGTTTTGCAGACAATAAAGCCGCCTTAGTAAAATTCATTTTTGTGCCGTAATTTGTTTGAAGAGCCAAATATCTAAAGGCCAATCCGGCTGATACAATATTTTCTCTATCCTTATATTTGCCTTTGGATTTAAATAATTCGGCCTCTAGATCTTCGATTTTAAAAACATTCTTTTCCCGTTTTGCCATCTTTTTGTCGCCCACTAAAAGGTGCTCATTATGCAGCCAGTATTTTACAAATGGTTTATAGAGTGGCTGGCTTTGCGCGATCTCGTTCGTGTGATGCGGGAAAATCAAATCAACACCTCCAGTATGAATGTCGGTCGTCCAGCCGCCGAATGCCTCCCGATTGATAACCGAACACTCAATATGCCAGCCGGGTCTGCCATCGCCCAGTTCCTTGTCGGGCCAAAAAATGTTTCCGTCGGATGGATCGCGTCCTTTCCATAGAGCAAAATCGCTTAGATTTTCTTTTTCATACTCATCAACCTTAACGCGCGCCCCTGTTTTTTTCCCCTCGAGAAAATGCTCGCCGACTAGACTGCCGTAATCGCCAAACTTCTCTTGATATTTTTTGATGCTGAAATAAACGCCATCTTCAGTTTTGTAGGCATATCCGAGTTTCATCAATTCCTTAATGAATGCTTTAATTTCCTCAATCTTGTCTGAAACCCGAATGAGGGTTATGTCCGGTTCGTCAGTGGGGATATTTATTTTTTTTAAATCCTCTTTGAACGAGCGGATATACCGTTCCGTATATTCCCGCAAGTTCTCTGGCGTTGCTTGTGGGCCGAATTCGTCGACGGTTCGTTTGATTGTTTTGTCGTCAACATCCGTAATATTCATGACCCACTTGACCTTATGACCGTTGAATTTCAAAACGCGGCGCACGGTGTCGGCAACGATATAGCTTCGCAAGTTCCCGATGTGCGCGTGGTCATACACCGTCGGCCCGCAGGTATATAGGCGAATAACGCCATCTTTGGGGGGCTCGAATAGGTCTTTTTCCCGCGTCAGCGTATTATAAAGTCTTAATTCCATTGACTATTGGTCACAAGTTATGAGAGTTATTGGTTATCAGTTTTTTTAAAACCAGCCTTTTTTCTTGAAATATCTGACGAGCGTAGCCATTGTCACTGCCATTGCGATCACGACTATCCAGAATCCGCCCTGCACGTTTTCAAGGGGATTTCCGGGCGTATGCATGGTGAGCAGGGTTGCGATCAGCATGAATGGAAAGGTAAGAAACGAAAGAATGGTAAACGTTTTCATCACGTCATTGATTTTNAGATTCATGCTTTGATTGTTNGTATCTTCAAAATCGGAAATCGCCTGTCGATAGTCGTCGAGCTGATGTACGATTTTGAGCTGATCGCCGACGAGATCCCGCACGTAGGGAATATCCGCGCTTGTGCCGACAAAAGGGAGCACCTTTTCGGCGAGCGATTCCAGGATCGGCCCTTGATGCCGGACGATAATTCTGTATTCCGAAATATCCCTCTTGAGGCGAGATATGCGCCTTAGTACCTCCTTTTCTTTGTCTTTAAAAAGTTCTTTCCCGATTGCTTCAACTTTTTCTCGAATGTGCCGCAACTGTCGTTCCTGGAATTGAAGCAGCGCCTGGATAATATAATACAAAAGTTTCAGCGGATTCTCGTCTTTTTCGATTGAAAAATCTCGCAATGCTTCTATATTTTCGTAATGAACGGTGATGACGTGGTTTTTGGTTATCAAAAAATCAATTTCGGTTCGTCTCGACGTTTCTTCTTTTTGATCATAGTCCGGAAAATAATAAACGAAATATACATAGTCCTTGTATACTTCCGTTCTTGGCCGGGCCGAAGGGCCGCGAAGCTCGTCGATAATCACCGGATGTATATTGAACTCACGCTTCAGCCATTCAAGATGCTTTTCCTCNGGGTTTGTTATGTCAACCCAGTACGCGGCTTTTTTGAGNCTCACTGTCGTTTGCATAGGATAAGTATAGCAGATAGGGCGGAACAANTAGNGNGGGTGTCGCCGAATAGTTTGCCAGCGAAAATTCGTAGCTGTTTTTTAGCGCGGACGTTTTTTATAGATCGAAGCTCCGCTTTAACTGATCTTTTTCTTGTTTCTTTTCCATTGCAAATTGTATTAGCCGGTCCAGAAGTTCCGAGTAGGGAATGCCGGTCGCTTCCCAGAGTTTTGGGTACATGCTGATTTTTGTGAATCCCGGAAGCGTATTGATCTCGTTTACCATAAATTCTCCCTTTGGAGTAAGAAAAAAATCCACTCTTCCCATGCCTTGGCACTCCAGCGTTTTAAAAGCTTGCACGGCGAGCTTTTGGACTTCTTGAGTTTCTTTTTGCGAGAGTTTTGCGGGAATATTGAGTTTTGCTCCGTGTTCATCGATGTATTTTGCTTCGTATGAATAAAAATCATGAGTTGGGATAACTTCACCGGGGAGCGACGCGATTGGATTTTCATTTCCAAGCACCGCGCACTCTATTTCCCGTCCTTCTATATATTTTTCGAGAATAATTTTCGTATCATATTGGAATGCGTGCGCGATCGCTTTTTCGAGTTCTTGCTCATTTTTTGCTTTGGAAATGCCGACAGACGAGCCTAAGTTCGCCGGTTTTACAAAAATAGGAAATCCAAGCGATTGGATCGCGTCTTTCATGAAGTTTTCCGATACCGTGCCCCGCGTTGCCGCAAGGAATTTTCCGACGGGAAGGCCAGCTTGCTGTAAGAGCCGCTTCATTACATCTTTATCCATTCCCACGGCGGAACCCAAGACGCCCGTGCCGACGTAGGCTGCATCGATAAATTCAAGAAGCCCTTGGAGGCAGCCATCTTCGCCGAATGTGCCGTGGGTGACGGGGAAAAAGACGTCCACGTCCGAAATCTTTTTTCCTTCGGAAACGCTGATGATCTCCGTTCTGCCCCGCGTTGCGATCGCGGTGACGGCGGGGGATGACGAGTTAAGCTTTATCAGTTTCGGATCGGAGCTGTTTAAAAGATACGTTGCCGGCGCGCCTATGTGCCATGTGCCTGATTTGTCGATGCCTATAAGTAGGAGCTCGTATTTTTCTTTGTCCAGAGCCTCGTACACCGACCTTGCCGACTGGAGAGATACTTCGTGTTCTCCGCTTTTGCCGCCGAAAACGATGCTGACTTTAAGTTTCTTTTTCATATTTTTCTGGTCAATTTTATTGCAAGCAAGTGTTATAATGTGATTGTAGCATAGCAACGTTCGGTTTTGCCCACGAAAACTCTATGAATGTTTTTTTTATGAACCCAAAGTATGAGTTTGCGGAGTACGGATATTTTCTTGCTAGAAAATTCCTCTTACTCGCGCCAGCCGCGCTCCGTTCGACTCCGCAAGCTCATGTTTCGGGCGCGTATCAATTTCGCTTGTAAACATAATGGCACTTTTTTATTTTTTAACAATTCTTGCGTTTTCGGCGGCGGTCGGTATTCTATTTTATTTTGCAGGGAGGAAGGCGATTCGGAGGCGGAAAATGGATTTGGCTAACTCGGTTCTTTTAGCGATACAAATTCCATACGTGCGCGGCGAGGCGGCTGATTTTAAAACAGAATTCGAAAAATTTGAGGCTTTCTTGAGGCGCCTAGCGTCTTTTAATTGCCAGTCTTCGCTTGAGGTATGCGTTGCGCATATCGGAGACTTCGTGCAATTTCATATTTCGGTGCCGCGGGCTTTCGTCGGGAGCGTTAAAGAGGAGATATATTCTTTGTTGCGCGGAGCACGGGTTGGCATAGTCCATAGCGATCCTGGGATTTTTGGTAGCCACGGCGTGTCGCTTGGCGGATATGTTCTTCAAAAAAAGGACCACATTTTTTCGATTCGGACGCATAAAACTCTAAAGGCAGATCCATTTGCCTCAATGCTCGAAGTTTTTTCGAGAGTGCGTAAAGTCGGCGAAGGAGTTGGCATGCAAATCATACTGTGCCCCGTTTCCCTTCGGCACAAAAAGAGCATCGCGCGGTCTCTTGCTTCTATCGCGCGCGGAGAATTGGGCGATATTGTCGCGAGGACTAAATTGGTTTCCAAAGGGGGTATTGATATTCCAAGTGCAAGCGCCGAGATTGAGGAAAGAAAAAATCGCAAAAGAATCATGAGAGATATTTTCGGTTTTGCTCGGAATAAGCTTTCTCAGCCGATTTTCGAGGCAAATGTGCGTGTGTGTGTTTCGGCTGGGACAAAGTTCAGGGCAAAAGAGGTATTGGATGAAATTGCGGCGAGTTTCAGGCATTTCGACGATCCGTATCATAACGAATTCAAGTTTGCGAAACCCCTGAATTCAGAAAAACTTATTGGGCAATTTATCGCCCGCCGATTTAGTAATGCCGAGACGGTTGTTCTTTCAAGCGAAGAAATCGCGAGTTTTTATCATTTTCCGACGTCAGCGGAAAAATTGCTTAGTGGAGCGCGGCGGTTTCAAACAAAACAGATTCCGATCCCTTCGAATCTCTCGTCTGGCGGAATATGCATTGGTGAGAACGAGTTTCACGGGGAAGCGCATTCCGTTTTTTTGGGGAATGAGCGGGGGGATCGGCATGTTTATATCGTTGGGGAAGAAAATACGGGGAAATCGACGCTTGTCGGCAATATGCTTATACAAGACGTCGAGCGCGGGCACGGAGTCGCGCTTATTGATCCAAGTGGCAAGTTGGCGCAAGCGATACTCGGTAGAATCCCATCGAAGCGCGTCGCGCAGGTTTTATACCTCACTATGGCCGACGCAATGAGAGTGCCGGTAATTGATTTATTTCGACTGGATCATGGTATTACCGCCGAGAAAAAAAAGCATATGGCGCACGAACTTGGCAGTGTTGTGAATAAATTTTTTGAGCTTGATACGAGAGGGGTTATGTTTGATGAATATGTGCAAAACGCGATCTTATTGCTTTTAGAGAGCACGTCGGAAAATGCAAGTATTTTTGATTTGCCGCGCGTATTTACCGACAAAAAATATCGCGAAAAACTCCTATCGAAATCAAGAAAC
>C687J35174_10012865_pt1 | contig 10180 bp, 12 predicted proteins | sample RifCSPhighO2_01_FD_35174 | JGI IMG/M metagenome (IMG submission 35174)
CGATAATTTCTTTCGGTGCGGCTGCGTAACCTAAACGGAAACCTGTCATGCCATACGGTTTTGAGAAACTTTGAACGGTGATTGTGCGCTGTTTGATATCGTCGCTGAATGATGCGATGCTTTTGTGCCTTAATTTGTCGTACACAAGCATTTCGTAGGCTTCATCGGAGATGATTGTAATTTTATTGTCAGTGGCGAGCTTTGCGACGGCTTTGAGATCTGCATCTTTGAAGACGGCACCTGTTGGATTATTTGGTGTATTAATCACAATCGCTTTAGTTTTTTTAGTGATGCTGTATTCAATTGCTTCGATGTCCAACTGATGTTGCTTTGTTTGGACGAATACAGGTTTTGCACTGGCCAACTTGACTTGTTCTGCAAAACTTACCCAGTATGGAACTGGGATAATAACTTCGTCATTTGGGTTGCAGAGCACTTGAAATAGTTGATAGAGAATTTGTTTTGAGCCGTTTGCGACGATAATTTCGTTGTCGCTATAGTTGATGTTGTTGTCGCGTGCCATTTTTTTTGCAATGATTTGCTTGAGTTCGATAATGCCGGGTGTGCTTGCGTAACGTGTTTTGTTTTTGTCTAGTGCATGTTTTGTTGCTGTTTTAATTTCTTCAGGTGTGTTAAAATCAAGCTCGCCCATGGCGAAGTCAATGACTTTCTTGCCTTGATTGATCTGCTCCTGGATTAACGGCTTGAATTTTAGTGTCTTGGATTCCTGGACTTGTTGAATGCGATTTGATAACATGGAGAGAAAGAATGCTTATCTGTTTTTTAATGTTGTCATCACAAAAAGTGGAAGCTTATTTGTGCCAATTGGTTTGGGATATTCTATTTGCATAATCTGTAGATATTTTGAGCACATCTTTTTGAATTCAGCAATGGATGGGATGTACAATTCAAGAGGAGTTGTCTCATAGCTAAGCTTACTGAAACTGTTAAACTCTTTTAATGTGATTTTTCCTGAATCGTGCAGTTTCTTAAGCTTCCAATATAATTCTTTTAAGGATAGAGATTGATTTTTTTTGTTGTAAAAATGTGAATAAAGATCCGCCGCCATGGCATCATAAAAATACAACTGTTGGTACTTTTTTCGATAAGTCTCTGTTATTTTTTCAACTGATTGCTTTTTTGTTTGTACCCATGTTTTCGCGACAAATAATCCCCCTTTGTTAAGGTGGTCTCTCACCGATCTAAATACTAATTCCATATCTTTTTTTGACACTACATTTAGAGAGGCTTCAGCAAAAATCATGTCGAATTTTACATTAGACTTTAATCTTCGCCAATCCTGATTAATAAGAATCTCTTTGCCTTCGTTTTTTTTAAGTAATTTAAGCGCTTCAAAATTTTTTCTATTGTAATCACAAACGTACACAGTCAAATTTTTAGAACTTACGAGATTGCGTAATTCCGGCGTTGAACCTAATATCAGTACTTTTATATTTGTTCCTCTAGATTTAATCATTATTTTGAGAAATTTTTCAAAACAGTCTAATTCTGCTCGAGAAGGTCTTACTGGTGGCCTGAAGTTTTTCCATGAAGTGGCTAGTTTATTAGTCCATTTTTGTAGATTGCTCATCTTCTACGTCATCCTCACAATCACGTCAGCTTTAGAAACGAGCCCTTCTAACTTTCCTTTGTTGACGACGAGAACGATGGGGAAGTATTTGAGTAAATGAGATAGCACACTCATCTTTGTCTGGGGTGTGACTATCGGTGGACAATCTTCCATAATATCCTGCGCTTTTTGGGTGCTGAGGTTGATTCCTTCACTCACTTTGTCGAGGACGCTGTGTTCGGTGACCAATCCCACGGGCTTTTCATTGTCGAGAATTGGTAGTTGTGAAATGCCGTACTTTTTCATTATTTTTATGATGTCCATGACTGCGTCACTTGTTTTTGCAGTGATAATTTTCTTGTTCATGATGTCTACGGCAGACAGTTCTTCGTTTTGCGTGAGTTGTTCGAGCGCATCAAAAATTTGCTTTGTTTTGCTATAGCCGGGATCAAGCAATTCTGCCTCGATTTTTGCAATGAGACTTTGAGAAACGCTCGCTTTGTGTGCGAGTTGCGTCTGTGTCAATCCAAGCTTCTTTCGGATTTGCTTGATTTCGTTCAAATTGTGTGTTGTCGACATTAGATCTCTATATAATTGATTCTTATCGTCTTTTTAAGGTTTGCGTAATATTCTTGCTGGAATAAGCAAAGGGCCGTACACTATTGCGCAGAGCAATGTTATGAACAGATTTGCGTCAAATCAGTCGTTTTTGCATATTCTCTTCAACCATCGATTGATCCAAGACCTGTTACTTATACTGTTAATCTTGCACCGATCTAATTTATTCCTAATGGAATAATTTAAGCAAGAATGTTTATAAATCATGTTCTAAAATAAAACTCCCAGCCGCCCCAAGGGGCGGGGTATTGATTAGTTGATTATAGCTGGGAGTTTTATAGTTGCAAAAACCCAATCACCGCAAGCGGTGGGTATTTGCAACAAATTAAACTAAAACTGGAGGAATGATATTATGGATTTGGAAACACATGCAATACGAAGACAACATTCAAAGGACAAAGATCCTTTGTACAAGAATATACATGTTGGCAGTACACTTCCTCTTGGGAGTGATCAGGAAATAGGTGGCATCGTCAAAACTTCGTTTACCGCGCACATTCAGAGTCAAATTGATGCTCGGCAATATGATGGTAAGACTTCAGTACCATACAAACTATCGCCGCAGGATTTATAAAATGATTAATATTGCGCGCGTCTGGAGGGTGTAATTATGTCAAATAAACATTATTTTTTTACGTCAGAGAGTGTTACAGAAGGTCATCCGGACAAAGTGTGCGATCAGATAAGTGATGCACTATTAGACGCAATAATCAAAGATGATCCAACTGCACGTGTTGCGATAGAATGTTTGACGAAAACTGGATTTGTCGTTGTTGCTGGTGAAGTTACGACGAAGACGTATGTTGATGTTCAAAAGATTGTGCGTGAAACTATTGTGGGCATTGGTTACGACAAACCGGAATACGGTTTCGAGGGCAGCACTTGCGGTGTTCTCGTTGCACTTTCAGAACAATCTCCAGACATCGCAGTTGGTGTCAACGAGGGCGAAAAGAAAGAGCAGGGCGCAGGCGATCAAGGTTTAATGTTTGGTTATGCAACCAATGAAACNCCTGAATTTATGCCNTTGCCNATCATGCTCGCACATAAATTAACTCATCGGTTGTCTACTGCACGCAAGCGCGGCGAAATATGGTACTTGCGACCAGATGGAAAGTCGCAAGTAACAGTTGAATATGTTGACGATAAACCAAAACGTGTTGATGCGGTTGTTATATCTACGCAACATCATCCTGATGTCAGTTTGGAAACTATTCGACGTGATGTTGTTGAAAAAATTATCAAACCTATCTGTGGACACTGGGTCGATGCTAATACGAAATACTTTGTTAATCCTACAGGTGTGTTCGTTCAAGGCGGACCAGTCGCTGATGCAGGTGTTACGGGACGAAAGATTATCGTCGATACATATGGTGGCACGGGTCATCACGGCGGCGGCGCATTCTCGGGCAAAGATCCAAGCAAGGTTGACCGCTCGGCTGCGTATTATGGACGCTATGTTGCAAAGAACATTGTTGCAGCGGGATTAGCAGACAAATGTGAAATTCAGGTTGCGTATGCGATTGGTGTTGCACAGCCTGTGAGCATATTAGTTGAAACGTTTGGCACGGGCAAAGTTGCAGATGATAAAATTGTTGAGTTAGTGCGAAAGACGTTCGATTTCCGGCCGAAACAAATTATTGACCAGTTGCAGCTGCGACGGCCAATTTACAAGAAGACTGCAGCGTACGGACACTTTGGACGCGATGATCCAGACTTTACGTGGGAGAAGACGGATAAAGTTGAGTTGCTGAAGAATGCGTTGACGGTTACTCTGGATAACTAGGTTGGGATAAATGGATGGATTAGACAAAATATTCGATGATCCGGACGATGAAGAGGAAGAACTTCCTGAAAAGAGTGCTATCGTTTATGATCTTGTTCAGCTTTATCGCGATAATTTTAATGTTCCTCGTGAAATTAATCCAATTGAAGGAGAGGATTACATTCAACTTGCACATGGTGTTTTAGCTTTTTTGGACAATGAATACCAGGATGCGATTGAAGCTCTTGAGCCATTGACACCAGGTAGAGCACTCATTTCGCTTATTGTTGGGCGGAGTTATGTTGCACTTGACAAAGAACGCGCAGCGCTGAATATGTTTAACCGGGGATTACTTATTCAGCCCGATAATGTCGAACTTATTCTTGATAAAATTAGTACACTTCTGGCGCTCGGCAAAGATGATCAAGCACGGCGCGCATTAGAACGTCGATTCGATGATCCTAAAAAAGATGCACAGATAATTCATAAACGAGCTGAAATGCATTATCAGCGAGAAGAATATGATCAATGTCTTGTTCATGTTAATGAGGCATTGTCTCTTGATCCTGATTCTTTGGATGCACTCACGCTTCGTGCATATGCGCATCGAGATAGAGGTGATTATGAACAAGCTTTGGAATATTTTACGAAATTGATTGATGTATCACCTGATGCTGCTTCGTTGCTCATCGTTCGTGCAAATATTTATTTTGAAAATGGCGAAGATGAAAACGCATTCCAGGATATTGAGTATGCATACCATCTCGAGCCGGATGATGTTGATATTCTGCAGCTGTATGCCAGTACTGTAGCACAGCAGGGTAATCGTACGGAGGCGATACGGCTTTACCGTGATGCTCTTGAGTTTAGACCAGATAATGAATTGATCCGTTTAGAGCTCGCTGAACTTGTCATGGAAGGATATAAGTGTGGTGAAGTTATTAATCTTCTTGCTCCTGTTACAACTGAGGAATATCATGATCCTCAAGCATTTGTACTTCGAGGATTTGCATATGAATTTCTTGGAAATAGAGAAGCAGCGATGTCCCATTATGATGCAGCTCTGCAACGTGATCCGAGTAACATTATTGCGCAACAGCATAGGGATTTGTGTGAACGCGATTATAAGAATGAACTTCTTGAGGACGAGATTCGTAAACTAGAACTTGCTGAACGAAGTGAACGCATGTGATTNATGACTTGGATGAAGANGGTGAGTATACTGCCCGTAAGTCTCGTGCAGTCTTGCTTGATACATTAGGTTTAGGTGAATTTAATCTTGATGAAATTTTAGACTCAATCGATCGTTTAGGCGCTGATCATGCCGGATTTGTGCCAGATTTTGATAGAGGTCTTGTTGCATTGGCGCAGCGAAATGTATCAACTGCTCTTGTTAATCTTCAGCGTGCATACTCAGTATCAGGGTTTGAACCAGCACTGTTTATGCTCGGTCTTGCGCATGAGTTGAATAATGATTCTGTTTCAGCAGCTGCGGCGTATGATTCAATCCTTCAATTTAATGAATATAATATTCCTGCACGCTCAGCAAAAGCTCTTCTTCTCCTCGGATCGGGAAACGATTTGGATGCCCTATTATCCATACATCAGGCACTTGAAGTTCATCCGGAATCTGCGATGCTTTGGTATACGAGGGCAAGAATTAATGCGAATATTGACCGATTTGATGTTGCCCTGGATAATATTGTACGCGCTTGTGTATATTCTCCTGATGTTCCTGCGTATCATCAGCTGAAAGGTGAACTGTATTTCAAACTTGAAGATATTGATGCGGCGTTTGATTGTTTTGATCGCTGTATTGAGCTTGCGCCTCGAAATCCGGATTACTGGCACAATAAGGGAGGCATTTATTTTGGCTTGAAGCGTTATGCTGAGGCACAATCCGTTTATAGTGAGGCCGTGCAAAGCAATCCTGATGATATCGCCATTCATTATGCACTTGCATTATCAGCAGATCAAAATGATGATCTTATAACTGCTCGCGTACATTATGAGTTTGTACTTGAACGAAATTCCCATCATGTTTTAGCTCTTTTCCATTATGGAACTGTGCTATCACAACTTGAGGAATACGCAAAAGCAGTTGATTGTTTTGATCAAGCTGTGTTTCATGATTCTGATCAAAAACTTGATGATGAAATATTTTACTTTTGGGGTGAAGCATTGATTATGTTAGGACGTTTTGCTGAAGTTCATAACGTTGCTGATAATCTTTTGCGAGTGAAACCAGAAAGTGTTGGCGCATATATGTTGAAAGGTGATGCATATCTTGGAAGCGGTGATCGCCAAAATGCGCTCGTTACCTATCAGGAAGCATTACGTAAAAATCCAGATGATGAGCAGCGGCTTGTTATTGAGGATAGTCTGAGGAGTTTGGATGATTAGTACGTAATTAGTCTATTTTTGTTTTGAGCCTAATAATCTCCCCCTCCATGGCAGCGACGGTCACATTGCGATGTGCCCTACTTCGCACGATGACGCATCGTGCTTCGTCGCGCCACGGGGGAGATTATTAGACTTTTTAATCAACGACGACTTATTACGTACAATGATTAATCTATTTTAATTAGTTATTCACATCAAATCATAAATCCGATAATCGCTCAGTTTTGATGCCCCTACAAGTGCTAGTTCTCCGGGTTGAAAGTTGCTAGTATATTCAGCGCTTCTATTTTCCTCTAGTACTTTTGCACGTACTTTAAGAACAACTGGATCTCTTACGTCTGGTGGAAATTCTCTTGCTAGTGATCTCGCAACCTTCAGTGCATTAATGCACGCTTGTTCGAGATCAGGAGCTTTTTTTTCGATGGCAGAAATTGGCATTGCCCATATAGGTTCTTCATTTTTAAGAGTTGCTTGAGGGTTTTCTCTGAAATAGTCTTCAAATGGCAGTCTCTTTTCGGCGATTGCTAATGGTATGTAAAACCCTTTTGCAGAGAATTTTCCTGCTTCGACAATAAGGTATCCTCCAATAACATTATCTCGCACATCGTCAGCATCTTTCGATATCAGTGAGTAATTCGGTTCGAGACCTTCTTCAAGGTTATAATCAGAGTCGTAATCATTCATATCAAGCTTATCCCATCCACTGCTATATAAGCTTTTCGTTATGTAGCTACTTACTAGTGGTGAATTTAGTAACATTTAAATAGGTGTTCTTTTCGGGGGTTAGTATGCCGCAAATCAAAGAATTTCGATTTATCCCAAGCATTGAGTACATGAAGAAGAACCCTGGCCTCTATCACAAAGCGAGCACATTATTTGGCACGGGTGCACAGGTACGCAGTGCGCTTGACCATTATAGAGATAGTGATCCTAATCATTTCAAGCATGGACGTTTTGAAGTACGGGATGTTGATCGGATGGAACTTGCGTTTGGAGAGGTTTACACTGATAAAGAACTTAAAATAGACATTCCTGCAGAAACTCCTCTTGAAATTGTTGTAGGCGATGAAGAGGGTCTAAGAATTCTCCTGGTCCACTTAGCAAATTTGCGACATCCTGATCTCCGAACACGATTCAAAAGAGGAGATTTGTATTCTCTTCAATCATCTGAACGTCGTTCGCTNTATGTTCCGGAATTTGCAATTGATGCATTGTGTGCGAAAGATCGTTTGTTTTTCGAAGATATCTATAAACAAAAGGGTCGTGAGCGTAGCGATGCATTGAGAACGGCGGGGATTATACGTGGCGAGTAAACTAAAAAAATTTGCAGCTGCTGCAGTGCTTTCAGGTTCAATGTTACTGGGCACGCATTACGGAAATCTTGCGTTGATTGATGGTACTATTTCGACTCAACTTCAAGACAATTCTACCTTAGAGGTTCCTCGCTATGCGTGGCGAAATGTACGTCCATTACGATGTTCAAAATATGTACGTGAAGCAGCAGAAGATTTGTTTGGTCTTCACTATTCAAAATCAGATGCATGGAATAGACGATATCATGACACTGTCGTGCGCACACTTGGTGAAGGTGATTCTCTTGAAGATTTAGCAGATTCAGGTGTACTTACACCAGGAATGATTGTTGGAATACGTAATCCTCACTCTCGTTACGCAGATAGACTTGACGAGAAAGGTGAAACAGTTAAGTACACTCATGTTGGACTTTATCTTGGTCAAAATTCACAAGGCGAATCACTTATTGCTGATTTGTACGGTTCAGCTACATTTGTACGAACTGAGAAGGATTTGCATGCTGCGGGTTTGAAAGCAGTTGAAGTGTTGGCGCCACAGAAATAATTTCTTATCTAATTTAGTTTATCGCCGATTTAACTTTTTCCACTGTTTCTTTATCCAAGCGTGCACCAATTTGTTCGACGACTTTTGCTGCAAGTGTTGATGCAAGTTTGCCTGCTTTTTCTATGGGATAATTGTTCAAATATCCGTATAAGAATCCTGCGGCATATGCGTCGCCTGCGCCGGTCGTATCGATAGCGTTGGCCTGTACACACTCAATCATGTGGACTTCGCCCTGATGCGTAATTAATGAGCCCTGCTTTCCGCATTTTATTATAGCAGTTTTGCACATCTTCCCGAGGTCGAAGATTGCTTCTTCTGATGATTTGCCCGTCAGTTCACGAGCTTCTTCTTCATTCGCGAATAAAATTGTTGCGTAGTTTGTAAGTACATTCATGAACTGTTCTTTATTTCGCTTGATTATGCCAGGATCGCTTGCGTCGATTGATATTTCTACGTTGTTTTTTTTAGCGAGATTTAGTACGTGCATGCACACTTCTGTTGCCTGCTCGATTTGGTAGCCGTCGACATGGACGATTTTACTTTGTGCGATGTCATTCTCATTGATATCAGTTTTTTTTATTTGTGTTGAGACGCCGAGATTAACGGCCATCGTTCGTTCTGCGTCTGGTGTAATAAGTATTGCAACATGACCTGTTATTCCAAGTGTTTTTTTTAGGCGGTCGTGAACACCTGCGCGCTGTGTTTCAATTTCGTATTGTTCGCCGTACTCATCGTCACCAAGCATCCCGCAGAATGCTGCCTGCGCCCCAAGTTGTGCGAGTGTTGCTATTGCATTTGCTGCGCCGCCCCCGGCTGCAATTGTTGCATGCACATATTTGATTTTTTCAAAGAGAACACGAGATTGTTGTTCGGTTGTTACCTGTTGTTGACCTTTATTGAGTTTGAGTTCTGTGATGGTTTCCTCAGGAACTTCAACAAGCATGTCCATTAATGCATTGCCAACACTGTAGACGTCGAATTTCATTGAATCACGACTGTACCGCTTTGTCAGAAATGATCGCGGAATTTCCTGATGGATCTTGAATAATTATCTTGATTGATTCGTGGCATGCGAGGACTTTGTTTAGTTTTTTTATCATGTTCTTTAACTTGTTTTTTAATGAATCATCTTCTTCAGCTTCATAGCTGCTCTCAAGAACTTGTTTTACTTTTGTAAGTAACCCTTCAACATTGGTGATGTAGCCTTCGCTTTCCGGGCCGCTTTCGATGGTCATGATGTGGGGGATTTTAACCATGCCTTCGCTGCTCTTGACGACGCGCGCGTTGAGGTCTTTTTCTTCAGATACTTCAATCGTGTATGTGCATGGTTTTCTTGGCTCGGCGCTTTCAAGATCGGTTTTTTTGTAACCGCAGCCTTCACACTGCATGGTAAAAATAAATGTCATCCCGAAATGTGGGATATCCATTTCTTCTTCACGGAGTACCAACTTTTTTTCCATGCAAATCGGACATAATTGGTTCTTTAACTCGCTCATAGGGTGCATAAACACGGATAGTTTTAAAAGCGTTGTGGTGGTCATCGACAACTTTAAAAGCTTCTTCATTCAATTCTGTTCATGGATGACTTTCGTGTGCCGGGAAGAGTTACATATGCCGGTGAGAACACAATTATTGTGCAGTATGTTGATTCGACTTCTCGTTATCCGATTGAACACGCAGTTGCCCTTTATTCAACGGGTTATGCACGGCCCTTATCTCTGGATCAGACAGTTTCAATGGCGATTCAGTATAAACGGCTTGTAGTTTGTGATGATTCGGGAATGCCTTCCTATCATGCTAATACTCCCGATCTTATTATGGATATGAAAGCAAAATTTGAAAAAGAAAAAGCGCGTGTCCATGCTCAGAAATTGAATGGCAGTGGTGGCGGGCAGTAACTCTTTTTGTTAAATGTAGTAATTAGTCGTTCGTTAAATGGCGCAAAAATGTTGTTCTCTGTGGCGCGGAGC
>C687J35174_10012867_pt1 | contig 10178 bp, 14 predicted proteins | sample RifCSPhighO2_01_FD_35174 | JGI IMG/M metagenome (IMG submission 35174)
AGAATTCCTTGCGCAGCTCTTCTTTCCTCATGTAAACCACCCACGAGGTGGTTTTTATTCAAGAATATCAGGGTGGTGACATATGTCACTTCGGAACACACCTTACCCGGTATACATATATTAATAAACGGTGTACGATGTATGCTATCTATGAAACAACAGCCACAGGTGGGGGTTGGTGTTATCATCATGAACCGGGGCAGAGTGCTCCTCCTCCGGAGGAAAAACGCCCATGGGGAGGGCAGTTGGTGCTTTCCCGGAGGCCATTTGGAGTTCAACGAAGAATTAGCAGACTGCGCCAGAAGAGAAGTGCAGGAAGAGACCGGGCTTACCGTCTCCAACATCCAATTCGCCGGGCTTACCAATGATCTATTCAGAGAGGAGGAAAAACACTACATCACCATATTTATGGCTTGCGCATATGCTTCAGGAGAGGCTCAGATCAAAGAGCCTGAAAAATGCACCGGTATGGACTGGTTTGGATGGCGTGCACTGCCCCAGCCTTTGTTTCTTCCCATACAACATTTACTTGACCAAGGATACGATCCGTTCCGTTCATCTGTTCGCTGAAATACCGGCATCTGCCCATTTCACTCCACATGCAGCAGACAGCACTGAGGCAGGGACATGAACCATAAGGTTGTCTTCACCGGCATTATCATCCTCGCAGCGCTTCTCCGCCTGCTCTGGTTAGGCAGCATCCCTGCAGGGATATACGCGGACGAGGCATCCTCGGGCTATGACGCGTTCTCCCTGCTGCACACCGGCAGCGACCGGCATGGGGAGTTCCTCCCCCTGCTGTTCCGGTCGTTCGGCGACTACATCCCTCCGGTATACAACTACAGCATCATCCCCTTTGCCGCGCTGCTGGACCTGGATGCCTGGAGCACCCGGCTGCCTGCTGCGCTGTTCGGGATAGGGGGGGTGATCCTCACCTTCTTCATCACGAGAAAGCTGGCCTCCGAGCGGGCAGCATTGCTCGCCTCTGCCTTTATCGCGGTCTCGCCCTGGCACCTCCAGTTCAGCAGGATCGCGTTTCCCGCGATATCGCTCTCCTTTTTCTTCCTGCTTGCCTTCTTTTTCCTGCTCAAATCCAGGGACGATGCCCGGTACCTGGTCCCCGCTGCGTTCGCTTTTGGGATATCGCTGCATACCTATGCTGTTGCCAAGCTCTTCATGCCCCTCTTCCTTATGGGATTCTTCATTATCTACCGGAGATATTTTACGGTTTCCTTAAGGCTCATTGCGCCCCTGGTGATTGCCCTGCTCTTTGCTGCACCAGCATATTACCTTTCCTTCTTCGGCCCGGGAAACGAGCGGTTCTCGCAGCTCTCGATATTCGCCGAGGAGCGTCCGTTCGCGCTCTTCTCCTCGAATTTTCTCTCCCACCTCTCCCCGGACTTCCTGTTCATCTCCGGCGACGGCAATCTCCGCCACAGCATCAAAGGATTCGGGCAGCTCCACTGGTTCCTGCTGCCGCTCATCCTGATCGGGTTATTCCTCCTGCTGAGGAATATCCGCAGGCCTTCCCATCAGCTGCTCCTCCTCTGGCTGCTGCTCTTTCCGGTTGCCGCATCACTTACTGCTGAGGGGAACCCGCACGCCGTCCGGAGCATCGTTGCGGTGCCGCTCTTCGAGATCATCGCTGCCATCGGCGCATATCAGAGATACCGGCATCTTGCCGGGAGGCGGCGCCTGCTCTTGGCCATTGCCGCCATCAGCATCGTCGCGGCGCTGGCAAATACCGGGCTCTATCTCCAGTCCTATTTCGGCGATTATCCCCGCTACTCCAAGGACCTGTTCCAGGACAAGCTTGCTGACGGGTTTGCCGCGCTTGCCAGCCGCGAGNGGGATTANGCNCGGGTCATCNTCTCGGATTCCCTCCTGCCGGAGCCGGAGATTTACGTGCTTTTTTATACCCGGTACGATCCCGCTGCCTACCAGCGCAGCCAACTTGCCGGGAGCAAATATCTAGTGGACAATATCTGGATCCATCCATACGATAAAGACCGCCTGTACCTGGTCATGCCGTATGAGNTGGGGAATGTTCCCGCGCAGGAGACCATNGCCTATGATGACGGAGAGCCCGCATTCAGGATCGTATAAGCAGTATCTCGCGGNCGCTGCACTTTTGCTTATCCATATTGCCCTTGCCGTTGACATCCTCGTGCAGAAATCGGCCACCAGCGACGAGCCGCCGCATATCGTCGCGGGATATTCCTACCTGACCGAGCGGGATTTCCGCTACAACGCCGAGCATCCGCCGCTGGTCAAGGAGATCGCCGCATTCCCCCTGCTGTTCCTGGACGTGTCGCTGGAGAAGGAAGCAGAATGGGAGCAGGCCTATGAGTGGCCTGCGGGGAGGAAATTCCTCTTTGCGAACAGCGAGGATCCGGACACCATGCTCTTCTGGGCGAGGATACCGATGGTGCTGCTCTCTGCATTGCTGGGGCTTGTCGTGCTCCTGTTTGCCCGGCGGTGGTATGGATGGAAGGCAGGCATTTTCGCCCTGTTTCTGTATGCGCTCTCCCCGCTTATTTTGGGAAATGCCTGGATCGTGCAGACCGATGTTGCCGCTGCGCTCGCGCTGGCCGCATCGCTCTACGCCTTCTGGCTGGTCCTGCAGCACCCGGGCTGGAAGCGGATCGCTGTCCTGGGGGCGGTGCTCGGGCTTTCGCTCGCGAGCAAGTTCACCGCGGCGTTCATCATCGGCATCCTGGGGCTGTTACTGGCTGTTTATCTCCTCTGGTTCCGGGAGCGCATCATCTGGAGGGGGAAACCGATCCTGCTGGCTGCCGGAAAGGGGATAGCCGTGTTGCTTATCGCCTGGCTGGTCCTTGCCGCTTCCTACGGATTTACGTTCTCCACCTTCTTCAACACGCCGCTCAAGGCGAAGCTTGCGGCGGAAGTCATCCCCGGAAGACATCCTCACCTGGAGCAGGGGCTCTCTGCACTCCTTACCCCTATCCCCCTGCCGGAGCAGTATGTCCAGGGCCTGTACCAGGTGGTCCGGCAGTCCAAGAGCGGGTATCCTGCATACCTCTTCGGCGAGGTGCGAAAGGGCGGATGGTGGCACTATTTTCCTGTTGCTTTCTTGATGAAGACGCCGATTGCATTCCTCATCCTGCTGGCGCTCGCGCTCTGGTATACGCCGCGCCTGAAGAAAAGCTGGTTCCATGAATTGTTCATCCTGCTGCCTGCTGCCCTGGTGTTCCTGAGTTTCATGCTCGGGCAGCTGAACATCGGCGTCCGGCATATCCTCCCGGTGTATCCGCTGCTGTTCATCTTTACGAGCAAGCTAGCCAACCATAAACGGTGGATGGTCGTCTTGGCTGTTGCATTGGGTATCTGGTATGTGGCTGCAACGCTTATCATCCACCCGCATGAGATCGCCTACTTCAATGAGCTGGTCGGGCCTGCGGACGGGCCAGAGATACTCATCGACTCCAACATCGACTGGGGGCAGGACCTGAAGGGGCTGGTCGCATATCTCCGGAAAAACAATATCACGGAACAGGTCTGGCTGATGTATTGGGGGCCTGACCAGCCGGAGTACCGCTCCGGCCAATTCGTCAAATACCGGAGGATCCTGGATGGGAACGGGGTGTGCGAACCGGTATCCGGCTATATCGCGGTGAGCGTGAACTTCCTCCAGGGCATGACCAAGGAAGAGCAGCACTGCTTTGACTGGCTGCGGGGAGAGGAGCCTATAGAAAGGATAGGGTACTCGATTTACCTGTATAAGACAGCATGACCTATTTCTTCTGCCACGAATACGACCGCATCCGGGCTGACTTCCCGAAGCCGCAGCTGGCGCAGATCTTGAAACGCTTGTGCATGGTCCGCTGGCCGCAGCGCCGGCAGTGGATGTGGGTCTTCTTGCCGGACTTCCGGCCCATCGCAGGAGTTCCTTTTCCCATATTACTCAGCAGAAATTAAGATGATAGTGTCTCCCCTGATGAAGACATTGCCCAGCTTCCGCTTGAGCTGGCCTGCCTCATGCTCCTCTGCATCATTGAGGACGACGTTGATATGGATGTCAAAGGCGTTCAACTTGCCAATCAGCACTTTGCTGTTCTTCAGCTCTACGATGACGCGCTTGTCGCGCGCCTTATTGAGCATATCCAACGGGCGAGATGTTTCCATGCAGTTCCCCAATCACAAATATTATATATTCGGAATGCGGGTAGGTATATAAATGTTATGGAAATGAGCCCCATAACCTTATTATCGGCGCCGCCGCCATGGCGGCGCCCCAGGAAGCCCCTATGGATATCAAAGGCAAAACAGTGCTGGTGACCGGAAGCGCAGGGAGAGTAGGGAAGCAGATTGCCCTCTACCTGGCGGGGAAGGGAGCAAATATCATTGTCCATTACCTTCATTCTGACGCAGAGGCGCGGCAGACGGCTGCGGAGATCAGGAAGAAGCGGGTAAAGGCCATCGCGGTACGGGCTGACCTCACCCAGGAGGATGAGGTCGCGCAGCTCTTTGCGGCTGGCCGGAAGGCGTTCGGCAGGGTGGACGTGCTGGTGAACTCTGCTGCCGCGTTCCGGAAGACTCCATTGTCCAAAGCGGCTGCTTCTGACCTGGATTTCTTCTATCAGACGAATGTCCGGTCCGGCTACCTCTGCTCGCTGCTCTTTGCCCGGCAGGCCAGGAAGGGAGTGATCGTGAACATCGGCGACTGGGCGGCTGAGCGGCCGTACATGGATTACCTGCCGTATCTGATCAGCAAGGGAGCGATCCCCACGATGACGCGGGCGTTCGCCAAAGAGCTTGCCCCGGGGATACGGGTGAACTGCATCCTGCCCGGGCCGGTATTGCTGCCCAGGCATATCCCTGCAGCGGAGAAAAGGGAGGCGATCGCCGGAACCTTGGTCCAGCGCGCCGGCAGCCCGCTGGACATCGCGCAGGCTGTTGTTTTCCTGATCGAGAACGAGTTCGTGACCGGGGCCTGCCTGAGCGTGGATGGGGGGAGGAGTTGTGGATAATTGTGAAAAGAGAAAAAATGGTCCACCATCATCTTTCTTATCCATATTCAATGATCTTTTTTATCTTCACGCTTATTCTGTATGCCTTGAAGCGCTGCTGGAATACCAGTGCGTGCTCCAGGGGAACACTGATGCACCCCTTCCCCAGCCGCTCACCACGGAACTTCTGGATTAAGCCGGCATAAAATTTTTTCCCCTGCGTATAGCCGAACATCTGCTTGTTCAACATCACCCTTTTTGCATTCGGCTTTACATTCTCCCATACCAATAGCGCCTGGTGCTTCCCTTTCCCTGCCTCTGCCTTAAATTTGCCATACAGCGTGATTCCATTCGCGATGATGCTTGGCTTCAGATCATCCCAATAATCTAATCTCCCCACCTTGAGCTTAATCTCGTTCTCAATGCCAAGCATCTTCCAGTAATGTGCATATTTTGCCGACTGATGGAACTTCTCGATACATACCTTGATGTCCTTTTCCGTATCCGGGCTCTCTTCCACAACGTCAACAAAGATGTCTATATCACTGCCTTCGCCGGCCTCTTCCCTTGCCACGGACCCGAACAAAATGATATGTTTGATTCTTTCCCGGTTTTGTACCTTCTGCACCAGGAAAGATGCAACATCCATGGCATACGCAACCAGCTTAGATTTCATCGAGACCAGCTTCCCTGAATTTCTTCTTCAGCCTGTTAAATTTTTCGATGACCTCCCCGATTATCCCCGCTTGCTGCGGCTTTCCATAGCAGAGCGCATCCCTCCTGGATTCTATGTCTGCAATGAGACCGATAATCTCGTTTTTGCCGTGAAAGTCAAAAGGGAATTTCTCCTTTATGGTATTCGGCGACCTAAACCATTCATGCTTGATGATAAAGCCCGGATCAATCAGATGGGTCTTGTGGAGGAGGATTTCCAGCATATCAACGCATGCAGCGGACGCGTTGAACCCGATGTTTCGCTGCCTTTCCACTATGCCCTTCTCTATGCTCTCCTCAATCACCTCGATACTTTCCCTTGCCCTCTCCAAATGGCCGGTTATGTTCATGCTTCACCTGAACCTATACCTTAGTTTCACCTGAAATAAAATGCGTTGGTATTTAAACATTTCGTTTCATCTGTAGCAACGTCTTAGCGTCATCTGCACCTATACTCCGAATGCGCCGCCAACCGAGCATATCCTTTATAAAAAGAGATGCATTCTTTTCCCCTCATGCCTGAAAAATCATTTTTCGCCGAGCGGAGCAAGCAGCAGATCGCAAAGCTGCCCCGCATACAGTATGCCTCCCGGGACCTGGTGTCGCGCATCCAGAGCCTGGAGGAGGAGGATGTCCTGGTCATTCAGAGGCCTATCATCCCCGTCAGCTACCGTAACGCCCGGCACTTCATGCGGCATGGCGACGAAGCCGAGCTGTTTGACCGGTGGAATATCGCTGACCTTCTGCATGAGCGGCGCAATCCTGGCCAATTACGGGAAGCTACATTCAATGCGATAACAAACCCGGTCAGGACTGCCTACTCTTTTTATCCGGTGACCGGAGACGACCGGATGCGGCGCAGGATTCCCCTGGTGGAATGCCTGGAGGGGGCATGGATATATGCGTATGCTCACCAGACCAATAACCATATGGAGGTCAGGCCCTATGCGGAAGCCCGGAGCGTTGCCCGAGAGGGAGCACATGTTGTGGTGTGGGTACCTTCACGGCAGCAGAAGGCAGATCGCTACAAGATCGCATTCCATTCTGTCCCGGTCAAAGATAACGATGCCAAATACCTGATCGCGCACAGCATCGGCAGCGAACATACCTGCGGTGACAAGACCTGGAACAAAAACCTCAAATATGGCTGGAAGGAAGACCCCCACCCGTCCCACACCGTCAATTTTGATGCACATGAATGGGCTGGCTACCGGGCGATCATGGATTTTTTTTATAGCAGAGATAAGAACCGCATTCCTGCGATGATGAACCATTTCGCGCAGCCGACACAGCATGCTGTTGATTACTATCTCAACCTCTGCAACAATGTGCTTATCGAAACCAGCGACAAGAGCGGCCGGAAAACCGTCCGCAAGCTCAATGTCGGCGAGAAGGAGATCCTGCTCTGGGCGCTGGTACAGCGGGACGGGCATGACGCGACGTTCTGGGCAACAGAAAAAGTTAGGGACTACCGCTGGCGGCAGTATCCTTAAGAAAACCTTTTAAACCCCCTCCCATTCACCTCTCCTATGGCCATCTCCCAGCGGAAATCACGCCTTTCCTCCAGCGGGGCATTCTACCGCCCGTTCCGGAAGAAGCGGAAGTCCGAGCTCGGCAGGGAATCATTGTATCCCAAGCTCGGCAGCCGGAAGCTCAAGGCAGAGCGCGTGCTGGGCGGCAACCTCAAATGGAAGCTGTTCAGCGCGGACACGGTCAATGTGGTGAAGGCCGGGAAATCACAGACGCTGAAGATCAAGAATGTGGTGAGCAACCCGGCCAACCCGAACTTTGCGCGGAGAAACATCCTCACCAAGGGATCTGTGGTGGACACTGAGCAGGGGAAGGTCAGGATTACCTCCCGGCCCGGGCAGCACCCGGTGATCAACGGCGTGTTTGTGTAATCCATTTTTCGCTGTTTTTATATAACCGGTGCCCTCTTCTTCATCCATGCACCCTTTCCTCACCATCTACCATGATCTGCTCGGGCGCTATGGGAAGCAGGGCTGGTGGCCGCTGCTGGGCTACAGCGGGGAAAGGCCGGCCAAGAGCGGATCGCTGCAGGGATACCATCCCGGCGACTATTCCTATCCGAAGACCGAACGCCAGCGGTTTGAGATCTGTGCCGGCGCCATCCTGACCCAGAACGTGAGCTGGGTGAATGCAGAGCAGGCAGTGCGCAACCTCCAGGCGCTGCATGCGCTTCATCCCTCCCGTCTGCTGCAGCTTCCTGACCGCGCCCTGAAAAAAGCCATCATGCCTGCGGGCTACTTCAACCAGAAGGCAAAAAAGCTGCGTGAGTTCACCAGGTTTTACCTCTCGCTGCAGGGAAAGGCGCCAAACAGAGAGGAGCTGCTCGGCGTCTGGGGCGTGGGGAAGGAGACGGCAGACTCCATGCTCCTCTATGCCTACCGCATCCCGGTGTTCGTCATCGATGCCTACACGCAGCGGATATTCTCCCATCTTGGCTTTGCCGGGCAGGATGCAGGATATGATGACCTGCAGCAGCTCTTTGCCCGGCATGTGCCGCCCGATCTGCCGACGTACCAGGAATATCACGCCCTGATCGTGGAGCACGCCAAGCGGTATTATGGCCGGGGGCTGGACTGGAAGCAATGCCCGCTCTACCGGAAGTACCAGAGATAATATTTATATAGTGGTTGTTCCCCGAAGGCCTGTATGGCATTCTTCAACAGGCTGGCATTCTGGAAAAAAGAAGGGCCTGCAGCCCCGCAGTTCCCGGACCTTAACCTGGGCAATCCCATCTCCGGCTTTGATGACCGGACCGGGCTGCCCTCTGCATTGGAGCCTGAATTCGGCAAGGAACAGCTCTTTGAGCAGCGGGGAGAGTCTCCCTTCTCTGCTGAGGTGATGGGAAGGTCCCGAAGCGTCGCTCCCAACGCACCGCGCGGGTTCCCTGTCCAGGACAACGGGCTCCAGAGCTATGCGGTCGCCAAGGACATCGAGGTCGTTTCCTCAAAACTGGATGCGCTCCGCGCCGGCCTGGAAAGCATCAACCAGCGGCTTGCCCATCTGGAGCGGATCGCTGAAGGGGAGCAGGACACCAGAAGACGATGGCGGTATTAAATCGGTTTACGCTTATTTCTGCAGGGGTTGCGGCGCTTGACCAGGTGAGCAAGCTGATTGCCCGGGGATATCTGCCGGTAACTGAGAATACGGGCTCTGCCTTTGGCATCCTTCCGGGATGGAACGGGGCATTGCTGCTGCTTTCCCTGGCGGTCATGGGCTCTATTCTCGCCTTATATCCCTGGATACAGAAGCTCCCTCCCCTTGCCCAGGCGTGCGTTGCCGGCATCCTTGGGGGGGCCCTGGGCAACAGCATTGACCGGATATTCCTGGGAGGGGTGACTGACTTCATCTCCCTGGGATTCTGGCCGAGCTTCAACATCGCGGACAGCGCCATCACTACCGGGGTTATCGGTCTGATAATCTTGTCCTTCACTGAAAAGAAATAGTCATCTGCCTACTTTGCCTTCGGCTTCCTGCTCCTGCGCTTTGCAGCGGGCTTTGCCGCCTTCTCCTCTTTCGCGGGCATGGCATCAACAACCTCTACCTTTGGCCGGGGCTTTTCCATCGGGGAAGGGGCGCCGGTCATGGCAACCAGGAATCCGATAAAGTTCACTGCCAATGCTCCGATCAGCAGCAGGAGCGACCTGTCCGCATGCGCATACACATAGAGCAGGTTCAGCATCATGAACGCGAAGAACAGGATGAACCAGCCATATGCCCACTGCTTACGGGCAGCCACTCCTGCCAGCAGGATGACTGCTGCAACCAGCAGGATGCCGGTCAGGATGAATTCCCTGATAAACACATTTGAAGAGAACACGAACTTGATCAGGCTGATAAAGCCGAGCAACAAGACGATGGATAATGTGGCAAATTTTCCCCAACTCATATACTGACGATTTGCTGGCTGCTATATAAACATTTCTATTCTCGAGTGGTAATATGCTGCTCTGGGCGCGTCAGAACTCATCGCTTTCCTGGATCTTGTCCAGGTATCCCTTTGCCTTCAGGAAGCTGACCTGCGTCGGCTTGTACTTGAAGATGATGTCCCCTTTCCCATCGCCGCCATGCTCCCACGGCTCCACCAGGATGATGTCCCCTTCCCGGACCCAGAGCCTGCGCTTGAGCCTGCCGGGAATCCTGCAGTTCCTGGTCTTGCCGTCCAGGCAGCGGACAATGGCGCGGCTTCCGCCCACCCGCTGCTGCAGAACGCCGATGGTCTGGGTCCCCCGCGGCAGCTTGACTCTGCGGATATCCTCCTGATACTGCTCTTCCGCGCTGAGATCATTCTTCTTCGGCTTCCGGCGATCCATTCCCCCTGCTGAGTGGAAGGCAGTTTATAAATGTTTGGAGAAGCTGGGGAATATGTCTTTTCCCATAAAAATTTCCTCTCAGGGGTTCGCCCTGAGTGGATGGTGAAACTAAAGAACAAAAAGAGGCTTGAATGGTGTCTCAAACGATACGCAA
>C687J35174_10012880_pt1 | contig 10173 bp, 12 predicted proteins | sample RifCSPhighO2_01_FD_35174 | JGI IMG/M metagenome (IMG submission 35174)
CCAAATCTTGTAAACACCCGAAACTTCCCCACCCGTTCCCACATCAGCTGTTCCTGCGATGTGAACGTTCCCTGCGGCGTCTGCGACGTCATTTCCAATCACAGTTACGCTTGGCCAGCCATTGTATTCGACTAGCGTGTAATCTGTGCCAGGGACAAGTCCGTGCCCGTTGAACGAGCCCGAAATAGTGGTGCCAGCGAGACTGTAATTATATTTTCCCCAAGCTTCGTCCCAGACGACACCCCAACTTGCATCTTTAGAATATAGATATAGGTTTTGTGGATTATCATTTGCTGGAGTATCTTTTCCAGCTGGCGCGGCAAATACTGTCGTCGCCAATAATGCCATGCTAATTCCTGCCGTCGCCCCACCTATTATCATTTTCTTTAAGTTCATTATTCTTCACCCCCTCCCTATTTCCTATAAGATATATAGATAGTTATTTATATTTATTTTTGCGTTCGTATTTTCAGTAAACTCCTAATATATAGGCTTGTCAAGACTCATGGGTATTTGAGGCTTGACAGCAGCCTTTGGATAACATAATTTATACGTACATATCTATATGTTGAAGTCCTTAAAATTATTTGCTCCGGTGTTTCTTTTCCTTCTTGCCTTGGCATTGCTGCCCTTATAGGTTTCTGCCGCAACTCCCAGCGGACGGTTAAAGTCAGCCACTTCTGCCAGCCGGCTTCAGTCCTGTCAAGCCCATGAAGCAAATATCAAACGCCGATCGGAAAATTTAGTGAGGATGGCTCAGACAATGTCGGTAAAGTTTGCCTCTCATTCTACCCGAGTCCAGACGTTTTATACAACAAAACTTGTCCCTGATGGCAAAACCCTTGGTAATTATGATACTCTCCTTGCCGACATCGCCGCAAAAAAATCGGTTGTTGATTCAGCCTTAACATTGGCCGTTGCCGACGCAGCCGCATTTAGTTGTACCAATGCTAACCCGAAAGTTGAGATTTCTAAATTTCGCATGGATATGCAAAAAGTGATTGTGGCCTTAAAAGGTTATCGAACGGCGGTTAGGAATTTAGTTGTGGCCGTTCACACCTTAACACCAAAAATATGAGTAACAAACTAGGATTTGCACCGGTACTTGCCTTGCTTTTAGTCTTCGGACTGGCTCTTGGGGCCGGAGTAACCACATATTTAGTCTCAAACAGAAACGCCAGTTATAACGTCGGGTCTCAAGCCAAAAGTAATGCTTCCGAATTTGCCCAAAACCGTACTGCCACCCCTCCCGGATACTATAAGGACAATAATCCGGGAACGGTTCAGAGAACGTATCCGGTAACGGGCAAGAGCGATTTACAGGATATTCAAAGCGATCTTGATAAAAGCAATCCGGACGAGCTAAACGTCGAACTTAACGCCAACGACGCTGATGCCGGTTCATTTTAACCAGCCGATCGTGCTAAAATGGTTTTAATGAAAGTCATCGATAGTTTTCTTCATTTCTTTACTCCCCGCTACACAAATAATCACCGGGCAACTGCTCTCTCTTTAAGTTCCTTTTCGGTCTATATTGCTTTTTTATTGGTCTTTCAAGTTGGGCTTAACCTGATTGTAAAAGTAAGTCCTGAAGTTTTGGGGTACGCCACCAATATCTCCCTTTCGGATTTATTATCCATGACAAATGAGAAAAGATTGGAAAACGGTGTAACAACGCTTCAAATTAACGATCAGTTATCGGAGGCGGCAAAACGAAAAGCCGAGGATATGTTTACCAATCAATATTGGGCCCATAATTCACCGAATGGCCGCGAACCATGGGGTTTTATAACTACGTCCGGTTACCAGTATCTATATGCCGGAGAAAATTTGGCCCGCGATTTTGCCGAAAGTAAGGCGGTTGTGGAAGCCTGGATGAATTCCTCAACACATCGGGAAAACCTCGTCAACCCAAAATATAAGGAAGTGGGATTTGCCGTTGTGAACGGGGAATACGGTGGTTATGAGACAACCTTAGTTGTTCAGATGTTTGGGACCAAAGCCGGATCTCCGCCGTCAGTTGCCGCCCCCACCATTCCCAAAATAACGGAGAAGACGACTACCGCCACACCAAAATCGGTTGAAGAAATAAAACAAGAATCTTTACAAGTTCTGCCGGCAATTGTGGCGAATGTCCCGGTTAGGAAGGCTGATGTTTTCGGCGTCACTAAAACCGTGTCCATTGCATTGGCCATTATGCTCATTTTAGTTTTGGCTGTTGATGCCTTTTTAGTGTACGAGCGGAAAACTGTTCGTATCTCGGGTCACAATCTGGCTCATTTGATGATTTTATTTGTTCTACTGGTAGTGCTAAACTTAATCAGCCGCGGGGCAGTAATTTAATATGAGACCGGAAGCATTGAAACAATTGGTTGACTTTGTCGCCTTGGGAGTAATTTTGGGTTTGTCGCTTTTTGGACTTTATTTTTTCCGTTTCCAGATTGACCGGCAGCTAATAATCACCGTCATCCTTGGGTTTTCTTATGTTTTCTGGGGCATATTCCACCATCTGCACACCGGGACCTTGAAATTACCGGTGGTTTTGGAGTATATTTCCATAAGCGCGTTAGTTGTTTTTATCCTGGCACTCTTTCTGCTCAGAGTTTAATTTGATGAAAGGAATAATATTAGCTGGAGGTTTAGGCACACGACTTTATCCTCTTACTTGGGCTACCAATAAACATTTGTTACCTATTTATGACCAGCCAATGGTCTTTTATCCAATTCAAACATTAGTTCGAGCTGGCATTAAAGACATTATGATAGTTACCGGTGGACCTCATGCCGGGCACTTTGTCCAAGTATTAAGAAACGGAAAGGATCTGGGAATTCACCATCTAGAATTCGCATTTCAAGAAACTGTTGAAGTTAATGGTAAAAGAATAGAAGGTGGAATCGCCCATGCATTATCTTTATGTGAGGATTTTGCTGACAATGGACCAATCGCCGTAATTCTTGGGGATAATACAACCGACGCAAATATTTCAGATGCTGTAAACAGCTATAAAAAAGGCGCAAAAGTATTTCTAAAAAAAGTTCCGGATCCACATAGATTTGGCGTGCCTGTCTTTGACAAAAATCAAAAGGATGTGATTTTAAATATCGAGGAAAAACCAAAGGTCCCTAAATCACCGTATGCCGTTATAGGATTATATATATTTGATAGCATGGTTTTTGACATAATAAAAAAATTAAAACCCTCTGAAAGAGGTGAGTTAGAAATTACAGATGTTAATAATGAATACCTTAAGAAAGGCCTTCTATCCTGGTCAGAATTAAAAGGTTTTTGGACCGATGCCGGGACATTCGATAGCTTATATAAAGCAAATGCTCACTGGGCATTAAAAGGAAAAATATGAAATTACTTGTAACCGGCGGAGCAGGATTTATTGGTTCCAATTTTATCCATTATTGGTTAAAAAAGTACCCAAAAGACTTTATCATTAACATCGACGCGCTAAAATACAGCGGTAATCTGGAAAACCACACGGATATAGAGAAAAACCCAAACTATAAATTTGTTAAAGTTGACATTGCCAAGGCAAATGATGTGGAAACGGTTGTCAAACAGGGCGGAATTGATGTCATTGTAAACTTTGCTGCTCAGACTCATGTTGACCGTGCTCTTTATTACTCGTATGAATTTATAGAGAGCAATGTTATTGGGGTAAAAAATCTTCTTGAGGCGGCCAAGCTTCATGGAGTAAAACGCTACCACCAAATCTCAACCGATGAGGTTTATGGTGATTTACCCCTATTTTCTAAAGAAAAATTTAAAGAAACCACACCGCTTTTACCAAGAAATGAGTATGCCGCCACAAAAGCGGCCGCGGAACATCTGGTGATGGCATATTTTCACACGCACAAACTTCCGGTAACCATTTCTAACTGTACGAACAATATTGGCCCTAATCAATATCCAGAAAAGTTTTTACCTCTGGCTATAACCAACATTCTTGAAGGAAAAAAAGTTCCGCTCTACGGAAGTGGAAAGTATGTTCGTGATTGGCTTTATGTACTTGATCATTGTCGGGGAATTGATCTTGTAATTCATAAAGGGAAAGTGGGAGAGTCGTATATTATGGGGTCAGATCACACTGAAATTACAAACATTGCACTTTTGAAACTATTACTTAAACAAATGGGCCGAGGGGAGGATTTAATAGAACATGTTACCGATCGACCGGGACATGATAGGAAATATGCAGTGGATTGGAGCAAAATTAAGAAACTTGGTTGGAGACCAATTTATAGCCTTGAAGAGTCACTCAACTTAACGGTAAAATGGTACACAGAGAACCCTTCCTGGTGGAAGAAAATTAAATCGGGCGAATTTAGAAAACATTTTGAAATAACTTACAAAAAAGCAAATGACTAAAAAATTCAACCCATTAGATCACACCAATATCGAATTTAAGATAAAAAAGCCTACTGACGGTGCAACAATTGAAGGAGTACATACCAGAAACCTTCAGACCTTCGTTGACGGTAGGGGGGATTTAACCGAGATTTGGACTCTAAAATGGCAGGACCCTGATTTAGTTACCCCACAGCATGTTTACTATAATATTACTGACCCCAATGTAATTAAGGGGTGGCACTGGCATGAAAATTCCTGTAGTCAATATGTTTGTTTAGCGGGAAAAATGCAAATTGTTTTGATTGACGTAAGAGAGGGAAATAAAACTTTTGGAGAGGTTAATCAGTTCGTGGTCAGTTCGAAAAACCCAATGTACATTAAAATTCCCCCATTTGTTTTAAAAGGCTGGAAAGCACTGGAAGAAAACGCTGTAATTATAAATCTTGTTAGTAGTGCAGATACAGCTGACAATTTTAAAGTCCCCTGGGACTCGTTTGTAAAAGACGTCTGGCAACCAATAAATGGATGAGGAAGATTATTGTTATTGGGGCAAGTGGTTTAGTAGGGTCAAGATTTATAGAACTTTCAAAATTTAAAGACTCATTACTTTGTCCTTCTGCAGAAGATCTTGATATTACAAACCCTAATATAGTTTTACCAGAGGCGGATGTAATAATTAATTTTGCTGCATACACAGATGTTGCCCAAGGAGAGAACCAAAGAAATGATAAAGATGGGTTGTGTTGGAAATTAAATGTTGGCGGTTTAAGAAATCTTCTTGATGCGGCCAAGAAATCATTTTTCGTTCAAATATCAACTGACCTGGTTTTTTCCGGTGAACATGGCCCATACTGCGAGGATGACATCGCAGAAACAAATTCTGAAAAAGTTACTTGGTACGGGTTCACCAAGGGAGAAGGGGAAAGATTGTGTCAGGATCACACTATTTTACGTTTAATTTACCCCGTTCGTGCTAAGTATGACCAAAAATTAGATTATCTTCGTAAACCGTTAGCATTATTTGATCAAGGGAAACTATACCCCATGTTTACGGATCAGCAAGTGTCCATTTCTTTTATCGACGAGGTCATTTTTGCCATTGATAAAATTCTTGAGAAGAAAGCCACCGGAGTTTTTCATGCCGGCTCCTCTGATTTTACCAACCCCTTTGAACTATACAGTTATTTGTTCGAAAAAGCCCGAGGAGTTAAAGCTGTAGTAAAACCATCGTTACTCGATGAATTTCTAAAAACTGCCCAAAATCCGGTCCGTTATCCAAAATTTGGGGGACTTAAGGTTGAAGAAACTGAAAAAAAGTTAGGAATAAAATTTAGCCCGTGGAAGTGTATAATAGATAAGTTGGTCGAACAGGGGATATGAAAGAAAAAACCAAAACAGCATTTATTACCGGGGTTTCGGGACAGGATGGCAGTTACCTGGCGGAACTTTTACTTAAAAAAAATTATCGGGTTGTGGGAATGGTACGCCGAACTTCTGCAAACACTCACCTGGAAAATATCAAACATATAAGAAATGACATCGAGGTGGTTTATGGGGACTTAATCGACGGGGTGGTTTTGACCAATATTCTTCTCCAATATAAGCCGGATGAGATTTACAATATTGCGGCCCAATCAGTTCCCCGGGAATCTTTTAAACAGCCAATCCATACTGCCGAAATTACGGCTCTGGGGCCGGTGCGACTTCTTGAAGCTATGAAACAAGTCCTTCCGAAGAGTCGATTCTACCAGGCTTCAACGTGTGAAATATTTGGTAATCCCGAAGGAGCGCCAAAAAAGACATTTTTTGACGAAAGCGGCCCGTTTAGCCCAAATAATCCATATGCTATTGCCAAATATTATGCCCACCAGATGGCCCTATATTATCGGAATTATCAAAAGATGTTTGTTTCCTGCGGAATTCTTTTTAATCACGAAAGTCCCCGCCGCGGAACAGACTTTGTATCTCGAAAAATTGTGCGGGGGGCGGTTTGCCTAAAACTTGGGGTTAAAAATCCGCCGGTTAATGAAGACGGTAAACCCATCGTTCAAAACGGCAAACTTCCAATGGGGACGCTTGAGGCGATTCGTGATTGGGGCTTTGCCGGGGATTATGTCGAAGCCATGTATAGGATTTTAAATCATGACCGACCCGGTGATTTTGTTATTGCTACAGGGGTTAAACATACCATTCGTGATTTTTGCGACGAAGCATTTTCCTATTTAGGTATGGATTATAAAAAATATGTTTATACCGATCCAGCATTTGTCAGGCCAAGCGAAATAGAGTACATGGTCGGAGATGCTTCAAAAGCCAGAAAGCTGTTGGTCTGGAAACCAAGGGTGGGGTTTAAGGATCTGGTTCGCATGATGGTGGATTCGGAACTTGCCGCTTTTAAATAAATTAATGGGAAATTCCTCAAATAGTGCTAGCACAGAAAATAGACCTTGTTCTACTTCACTGCTTCCGGATAACCACCCCTTTTGGCTTCTATGTTTTACTGATAATAGTAATATACGTACAAATTATGATTTGAACCCGGCAAAAGTCTATGAGTGGATGTTGCAACTTAATAGATGTGAAGTCCCGGATGGATTTGAAAATATTGACGAATTTGAAACATTTATAGCGAATAAAACTAAAGGGAAGCTGAAAGCCAGACCTCGACTTAAGATATCTTAAGATCCCTTCCTCCATTTGGCTATTTCCTGGTGATTGCCGGAGAGAAGAATTTCCGGCACTTTCCAACCGTTAAATTCTTCCGGTCTTGTGTATTGAGGGAACTCTTTGTAATTTTTACTCGAAAAGCTTTCAATAGATGTTGCTTCAGCTTTGGTCAAAACTCCGGGAATAAGCCGGGTAACAGCATCAGTTATTATCATCGCCGGAATTTCCCCTCCGGTTAAAACATAGTCGCCAACACTTATGGCTTCATCAACTAAATGATCTTTGACTCTTTCATCAATGCCTTCGTAGTGCCCGCAGATAATAATAATTTGCTCTAAACCGGAATATTCCCGAGCCTTTTTTTGACTAAATTTTTCTCCCCTGGGATCCATAAGAAGAACTTTGCTTTTAACCTTTGGGTTTTTAATTTTCTGCAAGGCATTATAAATTGGTTCAACACGCATGACCATGCCCACCCCGCCGCCATAGGGTTTGTCGTCAACGGACCCGCGTTTGTCGACAGCCCAGTTTCGCAGATTGTGGAAATTAACCTCAACCAATTTTTTATCCTGAGCGCGTTTGATGATGCTTTCATCAAACGGACCCTTAAACATATCGGGAAATAATGTGATTATGTCAAATGTCATATGTTTGGATTTGGTTCAATTTTTAGATCAAGCTTTCTTAACAGCCAGTTGGTATGAGGTGTCTTCATTTTTCGTTTCCATGCAGTTATTTGCAAAAATTTATTATCTATCCAGCCTGCCTCTAATCCCTCATTTATTAATTCTTCATATATTTTATGAATAAACTCATATTTTGAATGCCTAAATTTCATAATAAATTCTCTAACCTTTCCCCTAAGAATTTCATCCGGAACGAGAGTATCGACTGAAACTCCAGCTGGGGCGACAAAACTACTTTCTGCTCTGTATCGATGTGACGGCTCGACTACTTTTACAACATGCGTCCATCCGTTATCAATAATTGCATGCTCAAAAGCCGTGTTTTCTCGTGAAGTTTCTTTAGGGTTTAACTTTCCCTCAAGTGGTAGGCAATGAATTTTGTTTCTTGGGATTTTAAATTTATTTACAAGTTCGTCCATTGCCACCTCGGCAACAGAAGGGTATTTCTTACCCCAGATTCTTCCAACCGCGAGAACAATCTCAGGTTCGTTATTAAATACCTGTTTTTCATAGTAGAACAATGCCGCTGTTGACAGAGTAACTAATCGTCCGCGTAATCCTTGAACGATTTTTTGGGGACCAGTCTTCTCCCTTAGCCAGTAAAGGTGTGTACAGATTGCATCGTGGCTGTGATTAAGTTTTGTATTTGCTTCTACTTTCACATAGGGTATTTCCGGTATTTCAACAGACATATTCTCCTGTATTTTACCCTTATTCTTTGTTATACTCAAATAATGAAGAGCTTACCGAAAGTAGTAATTTGCATGCCAACATTTAATGAGGCGAAAAATATCGGCCGAATGATCGACACGCTGTGTAAGAATGTTTTCCCAAATATAAAAGACCACGAAATGACGCTTCTTGTTTTTGATGATACTTCGCCGGATGGAACATGGAAAATTGTTCAGGAGAAAATGAAAATATATAAAAATCTTTATCTCTCGCTGGAAAAAGAGAAAAAAGGTTTGGGGGCTGGTTATGCTCGGGCATTTACCTATGCCATAAATAAACTCAAAGCGGACGCTGTCATGGAAATGGATGCCGATTTTCAGCATGATCCTTACGACGTGCCGAGATTTGTTAAAGAATTTGATAATGGAGCAGATTATGTTATCGGAGCAAGGTATATTGGTGGGGGGTCGATCCCTAGGGAATGGGGACTTGACCGGAAATTTTTATCAGTCGTTGGAAATCTAATTTATCAAGTCACCCTTTTAATGTGGGATATTCACGATTTTACAACCGGTTTCAGATTGGCCAGAGTGAAAGGCCCCCTTGAGTCAATAAATTTTAATAAAGTATTTTCCAAGTCCTTTGCGTATAAAACACGGTTGCTTTATGAAATGAAACGGCACGGGGCAAAACTAAAGGAAATTCCCATTAAATTCAATTTACGAGAAACTGGTGACAGCAAGATGACAACAAATACATTTCTTGATAGCATCAAGGTTATTTTACAAATATGGCAAGAAAGATTGTTGTCGTAGCGCCCACGTTTAATGAAGAAGAAAACATTAAGGCCTTTATCCTCGCAGTCTTAAAACACAAGGTGACCATTTTAATTAGCGACAGCCACTCAACTGACAAGACTCCCCAGATAGTTTCTACTCTCATGTCTAAGAATTTTAAGTCAAGACTCTATTACCTGGACGTCAAAAAAAGAGGCTTGGGTCTCGGGTTATCTAAAGGAATCGATTATGCGGTGGATGTACTAAAAGCTGACATTGTCGTCACCATGGAGGCGGATTTGTCAAATGACGTCAGTAAGCTTTCTGAGTTCGTAAAAGCCCTTGACGGGTGTGACATGGTTGTTGGCAGCCGGTATATTTCCGGAGGGGGGATCAAGAACTGGTCTCTCTGGCGAAGGTTGTTAAGCCGGGCCGGAAATTTACTCATAAGGACACTGTCGGGGACGCATTCCCTTCACGAGTTTACAAATCTCTACCGGGTTTTTACGCCCAAAGTCTGGAAGTTTATCCGCCCTGACCTCGTTAAAATCGACGACTGGCTCTTTGTCCCGGTCTTTGTCTTGCAAGCGGCAGCCGGACCGTTTAGAATAAAAGAGTTACCTTATGTTTTCCTGGACCGCTTTGGCGGCACGTCAAAAATGAATACACCATCCTATACCATTAACCTGTTTAAATATGCTATTTCAAAACGGTTAAAAAAATCGGCTTCTTTTTTCAAATTTTTGGTAGTCGGTGGGGTAGGATTTATCATCAATACTACGGTTCTGGTTGTCGGAGTAAGTTTTGGTATGGTTCCGGCCAATGCCGGTCTAATTGGGGCGGAACTGGCAATAATCTCTAATTTTTCCTGGAATAACCTCTGGACTTTTGCCGATAGGAAATTAACAAGCTGGGGCGAAATCCCGAAGAAATTTCTAACCTTTAACATATTGTCTTTCGGTTCAGCCATCATCCAGTTTATATTCTTAAAGACGGGGGAGCTAATGTTTGG
>C687J35174_10012894_pt1 | contig 10166 bp, 11 predicted proteins | sample RifCSPhighO2_01_FD_35174 | JGI IMG/M metagenome (IMG submission 35174)
GAAGTTTCTCCGGCGGAAGTTCCAGGCGCTTCATTTCGTGTATGATTCTTTCCATTCCGCAGCTGAATCCGACCGCGGGCAAGGTTTTCGCGCCGAGGATGGACGCCAACTCGTCGTACCGCCCGCCTCCGGCGAGGGCGATTTTTCCATGTGGCTCCTGATTTTCTTTGCCTTCCTTATTTTCTTCCAGAAAAATTTCAAAAACAGTCCGGCCGTAGTAATCAAATCCTCTTACCAGATAATTATCCAAAAGATAGGGAATTTGCCCTTCATCAAGAAATTCCAGCACTTGCGTGAAGTGCGTTTTGCACGTTTCGCAAAGGTGCTCAATCATTTGTGGCGCCTCGCGCTTCAATTCAATACAGCTCGATTCTTTGCAATCCAGCAACCGCAGGGGATTGTCTTTTAATCTCCTTTTGCAGTCTTTGCAGAGATAGTTAAACTTTTTTTTGTAATAATTTGTCAGCTCCTTTTTATACGCCGGGCGGCAATTTTTATCGCCTATGCTGTTGATATTTATAATCGCGCCCTTAAATCCTAGTTCTCTTAAAATTAAATAAGCCACTTTTATCACCAAGGCGTCCAAAACCGCGTCGTCTCCGCCCAAAACTTCCGCTCCGAATTGGCGAAATTCCCTGAATCTGCCTTTTTGAGGCTTTTCGTGCCTGAAAAACGCCCCTTCGTAATAAAGCTTGACCGGCTGGGGCCAGGACTGCATGCCGTTTTCAAAATACGCACGGACCATCTGAGCCGTCCCTTCCGGACGAAGCGCCAAAAAATCGCCTCCTTTGGTGCGGAGAGTATACATTTCTTTTTCAACCGTGTCGCTGGTTTCTCCAAGAGGCCTTAAGAAAAGTTCGGCGTGCTCAAGATGAGGGGTTTTTATAGGCAAAAATCCGTAAAATCTTGCAATATCTTTGGCGATGCTTAAAACGCGCTCTAAATATCCAATATCCTCATAAAGCATGTCGTGCGTGCCCTTTGGGGATCGGATTAATTCCTTTTTTTGCTTTTTTGGCATAATTTATAAAATTTCCGCGCGGGCTATAGGCCAAAGGCGAAAGAGCGCCCTTCCCATAATCTTATCTTTCGGGAGCGCTCCCCAAAATCTTGAGTCCGAGCTATGGGGGCGGTTGTCGCCCATGACGAAATATTCATTTTCTTTCAGAATCATTGTAACATTCGGAGCGGCTTTTGCTACTACTTTGCCGGTTTGTATTTCAACCGTTTCTCCGGGAAGGCCTATAATCCGTTTTATAAAAAATTCTCTGGGATTTAACGGATAACGAAAAACTATAACTTCTCCGCGCACAGGCTGCCTGAATTGGTAAGTGAGCTCGTCAATGATCAAATACTCGCCGTCGTGAAAATTCGGCTCCATTGATTCTCCGGAAACTATGAAGGGTTGGGCAATATAAATTCTGATAGGGAGCACGATAGTTAGCGAAATCAGCACTACCTTTATAAATTCCCAAGTATTGTTTTTTGCGTTTTCCTCGTCCATAATATTCATATATGATACGCCTCGTCTTAGGTTTAGGCAACCCGGGCAAAGAGTACGAAAACACCAGGCACAGCGCCGGCAGGGCGACTGCGGAATATTTTGCCAAAAGTAGAGAATTTTCCGCCAAAGGCGGACCAGCCTCCGGCTGGGAATACGACAAAAAATCAAACTCCCTTATTTCCAAAAATAGCAAGGTTTTTATCGCTTTGCCGGAAACTTTTATGAATAAATCAGGGCAGGCGGCCATAAAATTAATCCGGCCAAAAAAAGAGTTGAAAGAATTGGTTGTGATTCATGACGATTTGGATTTGCCGTTGGGCCGTTTTAAGATTTCCTACGGCAAAAGTTCGGGCGGGCATAAGGGGGTAGAATCCGTGATGCGCGCCTTGAAAACTAAAAATTTTGTCAGAATCCGCGTTGGCGTTTCGCCCAAGCGCAAGCCGCCGCAGAAAGATGTTATTAAATTTATAGTGGGCAAGTTTAAACCTGCGGAGCTGGAAATATTTAAAAAAGTCATCAAAAAAATCTCCGACGCGCTCGAGATGATAATAATCGATGGCCACGAGCGCGCGATGAGTGAATACAACGGATAAAAATAAAAAAGCGCAGTATTGCTTTTTTGTCAAGATTTTGGTAGGGTTTAGAGGCTGGAGAAAAGTTTAAATAAATTATTAATAGCCGCGGTTACCCCCTTCTTTTTGGAAAAGGGGGTGGATTGGTTCTTAAAAAATTTTAGAGAGATTGAAGAAAATCGGGCAACAAATCGGTTTTGGAGAAGAAACACATTAATTTTTGAAATCGGAGAGCAAATAAAACTTACAGAATTTTTGCGGGATATTGTCGAGCTAGGGTACACAAAAGTTTGGGAAGCCCAAAATCGCGGGGAATTTTCGCAGCGCGGAGGAGTTGTGCATGTTTTCCCGATAAATTCAGATAAAATTTTTGCGGTTGAATTTGAAGGAAATTTTTTGGCGGAAATCAGAAAAAGCGAACCCTTTTCGGAGCGCGAGGGCGTCGGAGCCCCCCGAGTCCGCGAGGGAGGGTTAAGACCGAGCGAAACGGAAATGGTGAGCATTTTTCGTTCAGGCGACCATGTTGTACACATTGACCACGGCATCGGTGTATACCGCGGATTGACGCAGACTAAAACGCAGACAGACGCGGACATTGTTATTGAGTACGCCCCGCCGCGAGACAGGCCCAATTCGCCAGATTTGCTTTTTGTGCCCAAAAAAGAAATTAAAAGAATCCAGCCTTATCTTGGATTTAAAAAACCGGAAATTCACCGCCTGGGGACTCCGATTTGGGCGTTTACCAAAAAGAAAGCAAAAGAAGATATCGTGGCGTATGCCAAGGAGCTCCTAAAAATTTTAAGCGAAAGAAAAATGGCGAGCCGCGCGCCATACGCTGAGCATAAGGAATTGGAAGAAGAATTAGTTGCTGATTTTCCGCACGAATACACGTCAGATCAGAAAAAAGCTCTTGAGGAAATTTTTTCCGATATGTCCAAGGGTGTTCCAATAGAAAGGGTGCTTACCGGAGACGTTGGTTTCGGAAAAACCGAAATCGCGATGCTCGCGGCTTTCCGGGCGGTTCTAAACCAAAAACAGGCGGCGGTTTTAGCGCCTACCACTATTTTGGCGGACCAGCATTGCGAAGTCTTCAAAAAACGGCTTGAAAAATTCGGAGTTGAAGTGTCGCGGCTTACCAGACTGGAAAGCCCCGTAAAAATCAAAGAAATTTTTAAAAAAATTGAATCCGGCGGGATAGATATAGTTATAGGCACGCATAAGCTTTTGGGAAAAAATATAAACTTTAAGAATCTAGGACTTTTAATTATAGATGAGGAGCAAAAATTCGGCGTCGCCCAGAAAGAAAAATTCAAAAAAATAAATCCGGCGCTGGATATTTTAACTTTGTCCGCGACTCCAATCCCGCGAACGCTGCATTTAGCGCTTTCCGGCATCCGCGCGATTTCAACTATCGAAACTCCGCCGGAGGGCAGAACGGAGATAAAAACTTTTGTTTTACCGAAAAATAAAAAAATAATGAAAGAAGCGATTGATTTTGAGCTCGCGCGGCGCGGGCAGATTTACTTTTTAGCTAACCGCATACATAAAATTCCGCGAATTTTGGAGGAAATTAAAAATTTATCCGCCGGCTGGCAGACCTGGCTTAAAATCGGCGTGCTTCATGGGAGAATGTTGGAAACTAAAATTATAAAAACGATGCACGATTTTCGTGAATGCAAATTAAACCTTTTGGTTTCCACCACTATTATTGAAAACGGTTTAGATCTTTCAAATGTTAATACTTTAATAGTTGAAGATTCAACCAAACTTGGCCTTTCGCAGGCGCATCAATTAAGAGGCAGAATCGGCAGGGGGGATCGCGAGGCTTTTGCGTATTTTTTATACCCGGCACAGCGTCTTAAAGAGCGCGCCGCAGAAAGGCTGGAGGCTCTGGAGAGATATTCTTGGCTTGGCGCGGGGCTGGAACTCGCCAAGCGAGACCTCGAAATCCGCGGCGCCGGAAATATTTTGGGCAAGGCGCAGTCTGGTGTAGCTTACCGCATCGGGCTCAATTTATATTTTGAACTTTTGGAGGAAGCGATTAGCGAGCTGAAAAAATAAAAGCTTTAATCAAGATCAGGGGAAGAGATTGACAAAATTAATCAAATTTGGTAAGATCTTAGAAGAAAAATTTTGGAGGTGAAGAGTGGGAGAAAACTTTGACAAGGCGGATTTTGAGTTTTTGATTTGCGATTTCGGCAATTTTTTTCAAGAGTGCCGTGGCTTGATGCTAAAAAAATTTGCCGAAAGAAGCGCTTTTTCGCGCAAGGCGGCCGGAGATTTGGTAGGCGAGCTGGATAAAGAGATGAACGCGCGCCTCTTTGATTTTTTGCCAGGAATTTTGCCATATCCCATTATCAGCGAAGAAACGAAGCATATCTGGCCTTCGAGGTTCCCGAATTTTTGGATTATTGATCCGATAGACGGCTCGTTTAATTTTTTAGCCGGGCTTCCGATTTTCGGATCCATGGTTGGTCTTGTCCAAAACAATTGTGTTGTTTTCAGCGCTTTTTATTTGCCAGTTGACGATTTGCTTTTGGGCGGCGGTTTTTACGCGGCGGCGAAAGGATGCGGAGCTTTTAAAATGGATGGAGCCGGGCGCATACGTTTGAGCGTTTCGCAGAATAAAAACTTTAACGAGATAAATCTTTTATTGGAAGGTGCCAGCCGGAAATTTTTGAGAAACGAATGCTTAAGGCGGATGATTGATAATGGTGCTATTAAACATTTGTCGCTCCGGATTTGCCTTTCCGCCGCCTATTCCTATACGCGTTTGGCGGCTGGAAATTGTTTCAGCGCCGAAATATCAGCTCTGATGACTCACCAAAATAAGCCGTGGGATAATCTTCCGGGTGGCTTGCTTGCGCAAGAGGCGGGAGCTGTGATGACGGATTGGGAAGGCAACGCGCCCTCCGTCGAGAATTCGTCAAACTGGATTTTAGGCAACGAATTTATCCAACCGCGAATTTTAAGCCTCATCCGCTGAGGCTTATTTATTTTTCTTCTTTTTTAACTTCTTCTGTTTTAGCTTCTTCGGTTTTTGGTTGGTTGAGGTACGGTTCGCCCGGTTTTCCCAAAAAAGAAAAAGACATTTTTTTATTTTCAGGCCGGTAGTTTACTATTTGGAAAACATAGATTTGCCCCGTTTCCAGCGCGTCGCGCATTTTTTTCTCTGTGCCGAATTCCGATATATGCGCGAGGCCATAGATGCCGGTTGGTAAAATTACCAGCGCCCCGAATTTATTTATGCGCGCCACCCTGCCTTCTATTATATCCCCCTTCTTGTATTTTTCTTTATTTGCTTCCCAGGGGTCGGGTTTTAAAGCTTTCACGGAGAGGGAAATTTTATCGCCGTCTACCGTGATGATTTTTGCTTTTGTTTTTTCACCGACTTTAAAAATCGCCGCCGGACTTTCCACCAGGCCCCAATCAAGCTCCGAAATATGGGCCAGTCCTTCAAGGCCCTCTTCTATTTTTATAAATACGCCAAAATCCACCACGCCGGTGATTTCTCCCTCAACAACGTCCCCGACTTTGTATTTTTCCACAATGCGCTTCAGTTCCTCCGATTCAGTGCCTTTTTCCGAGAAAATCAATTTGTTCTCTTTTGAATCAAAATCCAAAATTGTGACAGTAAGGGTCTGGCCGACGAGTTTTTTTAATTCCTCAAAAATTTTTTCTTTTTCCCCGCCTTCCACCTTTGGGTAATGCGAGGCTTTTAATTGCGATGCCGGCAAAAAACCTTTAATTCCGCGCCATTCCATCACAAGGCCTCCCTTGTTTGCCTCCAGCACTTTAAGCGAGATGGGCTCTTGCGATTTTTTGAGCTCTTTTGTTTCTTTCCAAGCCATTTCCGATCCGGCTTCTTTCAAGGATACCTCGACAAACCCGTCTTCGTTTTCCAAATCAACTATTTTAACATTTACTTTGTCGCCGACTTTAAGGCCCTTAATTAAATCTCGCGCGTTTAAGTATTCCTTTCCATACACTATGCCCGTGCTGTGCCCGCTTAAATCCACATATAATTTGACGCCTTGTTTAGCCAAAACAACGACTTCAACAAGCTCGCCAATCTTAAAATAAACTCTTGGGCGAGCCCTCAACAGGATTTCCATTATATTCTCTTTTTCTATGACTTCAGTTGCCATTGATTGGATTATAATCATAAAAAAAAGTTTGTCTATACAGGGCAGAATAAAAAAGACCGACAGCATTGTGTCAGTCTTTTTGCATGGCTTTGCCAAATCTGTCCCAAAATACTCTTGTTGCGCCATCGGACACGGGTTCATAAAATTCTATCACATGGATTCTGTGGCATATTCTATTGGTATTGCGTGGAAATTGAAATTCAATGTTTACTGGTTTACTGCTTTTGTTGCGAATTTTAATGTCGCGCGCCAAATCATGAGCCAGATCTATTATATTCATTGCAAAATAGCTTGGATGACTTAAGATATTTTCACTACAGATAGCCTCGAAGTCTTTGCGCTCATCACAAATTCTTTGAAAAACTCTAATTAAGATTTCGTTTTTATCTATCATTTTCCCTCCTTTTTCTTATCATTTTACCTGCCAATAAACTTAAACAATATCCAAAGCATTAACATGACCACTAAGGCTATTAGGATGCCCGGGCTTCCGAGCAGTAAAATTGCTAACACAAAACCAATTATGTGATCTACCATATGCGCGCCTCCTTATAGCTTGGGCATTGGTATTACTCGGATTACTCCTGTAATGCCGCGAATGCCATCTAAAAATGGACCCAATTGATCGCGCGGAACGTTGGCTGTCATCACGATATCGAATGCGCCCAAAACAATATCAATTTTTTGCGCCTCGTCCATTTGACAAAGCGTTTCCCATACATATTCAATGTCTTGGCTAGCGGTATCGATCAGAATGCAGACATTTGGTTGTTGTAGGTTTTTTGTACACTGCCGCACAGATAAATACGATGTTACGCTCATTACTTCGCTTATATTCCCGATCATTTTTAATCCTTGATAAATTTTTTCTGGCGATTTTCCGTTAATAAGCATTGCGATATCGTAAGAACCACAAATCTCAATCACTTCGTCAACATCGTCAAGATTGTTAATTTTATCTATCACTTTTTTGTTATTGCACTCGACAACCATAGCCCAACACCTTAGTTCAGATTTTGGTAGCCACATTGATTTTTATCCTCCTTTTGTAACATTTTTAAAGAACTCCTTTCTCCGCTTCTTGTAAAGAGCGGGAAAAATATAGGAATTTTCCATACTTTTCCCGTGCTTTAGTATAGTAAAGCAACAAAAGCAAAAAAATAAACTACCTTTTTTCTTCCATTTTTTTAATCATTAATCTGTATCCGCCAGCTCCTCTTTTTAACCATCTGTGCACTCTCGCGATGGTTGTTGAGCTCATTCCGGTTTCCAGCTCAATTTTAGTGTAGGGGACTTTTTTATGCAGCATGAGCGCTACTTTCCACCTAAGGCTTAATTCTATAAGCTCTTTTTTTGTTAGGAGATCGCGGAAAAACCTTCTGGCTTCGCTCTGGCCTTTTAGCTCTAAAACAGCACCAAAAAGCTCATCTACGTCCCGCCTCACCGATTTATTTGTAGGAATGCGTTTTGGCATATTGCTTTACTAAACTAAAGCATAGCAAAGTAGGATATTAGTTGTCAAGCCAGTGTAAATGTCGGGTTTTTTGATTTGAAAAAAATCAGCGCTACGCTGATTTTAAACTAGCATTGTAATTCTTAAGATGCTGCCAGAATTCCATAATTTCTTCTTGAGAAAGCGGTATAAGCATTCTTGAAGTACCGTTTGGCACAGGATAATAAATTTCCGGATCCCTAGGAAATTTGATTGTTAAAATTCCGCCCAATAATTCGTTAAATTCTTTTCTTATCCGATGGTGCTGCATTGTAGCCATAAGATCGAGCGAAAGTTCACCAAGGCCATTTCTGTAGTAGTAAACAGGATAATTTTCTTTTCTATTAACAAATTTGCCTTTTCTTTGAACGCGGCACTCTCCTTTAGCTTCGTAACCATTCAGAGTTTTAAAAATAGTGATATCCAAACCGAAACGATCCATTTTACGATCCATTTTTAATTCTTTGCTTCTAATAAAACCTTAATTTAACGGCGCGCCATTGTCAATATACTCAACTTTGATACAATTAACTCAACATGGTTATCACTTACTACGGGCTTTCGTGTTTTAAGATTCAAAGCGGGGATACTGTGCTTGCCGTTGACCCGTTTTCAAAAGAGTCGGGGCTTACGCCGCCTCGTTTTGAGGCGCACGCGGTTTTGTCTACTCACGACCACGACAATCACAATAATATAGAAGCACTTTCATCAAAAGATGATCGCGTATTTAAAATCAATGGACCTGGGGAATATGAGTTTAAGGGCATCATTGTTCGTGGGATAGAATCGTTTCATGATTCAAAAGGCGGTAAACAAAAAGGCAAAAATACCATTTACATAATTGAATGGGAGGGGATGAGATTGGCGCATTTGGGCGACTACGGAGAGGAAACTTTGCGGAGCGAAATACAAGAGACGCTTGGCACGCCGGACATTATGTTTTTGCCGGTCGGCGGGGGGGATACGATTGACGGCGAAGTGGCCGCGAAGTTTGTAAATGAAATTGAGCCGCGCGTTATAATCCCGATGCATTATAAAATTTCAGGGCTTAAGGCGAAGCTGGACGGCGTGGAGGTGTTTATGAAAGAGATGGGCGAGAAAGCAGAGCCGGAGGAGAAATTTACAATCAAAAAGAGCGGGCTGCCCAGCGCGGAGGAATCTAAGATTGTGATACTTAAAACGCCGTAAGCTATACGCCGTATGCCAAAAGACCCACTCGCGTTCATAGAGCAACTCCAAAAAAAATCCGAAGCGGAGCGGAGGACTATTGCTACATTAATCGTCGTCGCGCTTATGGCAATAATCATCGGCGTCTGGATTACGACTTTTTCAATCGCCACCTCGGAGCCAGCGGTTTCTGCCTCCGAACCCTCACCGTTTTCTTTGCTTTGGAATTTTATAAAAGATTCCGCCGGACAGATTTATAAATGACCAAGTCTGAGGCCAAAGAGAGAATAAAGAAACTAAAAAAGCTGATAGATAAGTATCGCTATCAGTATCATGTTTTGAATCGTCTTGAAATTTCGGAGGAGGCGCTGGATTCGCTGAAGCACGAACTAAAGAAGTTGGAAGACGAATTTCCAGATTTGATAACGGCGGATTCGCCGACGCAGAGAGTCGCCGGGAAGCCCTTAAAAGAATTTAAAAAAATCCGGCACCAAACAAAAATGATGTCTTTGGAAGATGTTTTTTCCGAGGAAGAATTTTCGGAGTGGCTTACGAGAATAAAAAAACTTGCTCCGCAGGGCAAATTTGAATTCTATGCCGAACCGAAATTTGACGGTCTTGCCTTGAGCATTGTTTACGAAAACGGGATTTTAAAATACGCCGCGACCCGCGGAGACGGCGAAACAGGGGAAGATGTTACCCAAAACGTGCGGACGATTGAATCCGCGCCTTTAAGCATTAATCAAAGGGGCAGAGTGGAGGCGCGCGGAGAGGCGATTATCACCAAGAAAAATTTTGAGGCGATAAATAAAGAGCAAAAAAAGAAAGGCGGGCAGGTTTACGCCAATTCCAGAAATTTGGCTGCCGGGTCTTTAAGGCAGCTAGACCCCAAAATAACCGCCTCGCGCCGGTTGGATTTTTTCGCGTATGATCTTTTGGGGATGGATTTTCAGAACCATAGCGAGGAGCACGAAACCTTACGCAAGCTGGGCTTTAAAACCGGCGGAGATTTGGAGAGGCGTTGCGAGAACGCGGAAGAAGTGTTTAATTATTATAAAAAAATCTCGGAGAGGCGGGAAAAGCTTGCCTATAGCATTGACGGCCTTGTTGNCAGCGTTGACGGGAACGCGCTTTATAAAAAATTGGGCGTTGTGGGCAAGGCGCCCAGAGGCGCGATCGCTTTTAAGTTTTCTCCAAAAGAGGCGACTACAAAAGTTGAGGATATTATAGTTCAGGTCGGGCGCACCGGCGCTTTGACGCCGGTTGCGGTGTTGCGCCCGGTT
>C687J35174_10012912_pt1 | contig 10159 bp, 9 predicted proteins | sample RifCSPhighO2_01_FD_35174 | JGI IMG/M metagenome (IMG submission 35174)
TCGTACTGTTTGGCTTTCAAAATTTCCGAAAAATTAAACGGCAGTATTTCTATGGGAATATGCCTGCCGGTAAGATGCGTGGCCAGCTCTTTGGAAAGAAGAGATGCATTGGAACCGGTCAATACCAGATTGTATCCGGCTCGATGCAGACGATTAACAAACAGCTCCCAATTGGGAAGATTCTGTATTTCGTCAAAAAGAATATATTTTGTGTCGCCGTAGGCTAGCTTCAACTCTGTCATGAACTCGTCAAGATCAATCTTTTCTTCTCCAGGGAGCGATTCATCATCAAAGTTGAAATAGGCAAATGATTGATCCTTCAAGAGCATCAAAGCAAAGACCGACTTCCCTGCCCGGCGAGGACCGAGAATGACTTTTATCAAATCCGAAGACAGCCACTTTCGAGTGTTTTTTTCTTTAGTTCGCTCTATGTACGGAAGCGAGAGGAGTCGCTCTTTGTCCTGTTTTTGCTTGGAAACTGTCGCTTTTAGCATATTATTTATGTTATACTATGCTTATTCTCCCTTTTTAGCATAATACAGTCATTATACTGGACACAATGGATAAATGCAAGTATTTAAGGGATGGTATTGAATCGCTGGTTCCCGGCATTTCGCGATTAGTACATAAAGTGTACCATTCAACGAAATGCCACTTAATTTGCTTAACTTTTCAGAAATTAAGCAAATCGTCCCAAGCTCTTAAATTTGGTTTTACGGCTCGTCAGTCTCGCAACAGGTGGCAAACTGTTATCCTCGGCACAAAGCTCGCCACAAGGGCAAACAAGTGGGAATTTCGGACCGAGGTGTATTTGAAACTTTAACCCTTCCTTGGTGTATGTTGCTACAAAAACTTTTTTTCGTAACTCTTGACGCTTCATGTACTCTATGTTAGCTTATTTCTAAACGTTCTTCAACAGAAAGGTAACACACGTTATGAAAAGTCCTGTTCGACGAAAAAAGTTAGACTCAGGTTTTATCAAGAATCTGCCAGCCTCCCTCTCCAAATCCTTGCTTATAAAACTGGAAAATTTAAACAAGGAAGATCGCCTATTTGACTGTGATAAACTTGAAGCCTTTGCAAATCAAAGAAAGCACCAGGCCAGTATGCTTAGCCCCATTGGTTATGTGGTTGTGAAAAAGCTGGTAGAACAAATAGGTCTTGAGATACACGACCTGTACGGGATCGAAGCCGGTAAGCCGTACCCATTGATGCTTCCAGCTGGTATTACTCAATTGGTAGGGCTCGTGATGGAATTTGAAGAAGCAAAGGCTCTAAATTAAATTCGTCTCGATCGTACAAACTTCTAGCCGAGCGTAACCGCTCGGCTTTTTTTATTGAGCCGCATAAAACACCAGACTCTGTCTGGTGATGAAGCGGCCGCCCGAAGGGCCCACGGAGTGTAGCGGAAGATGCCGCCGACAGAGTCGGCGGAGCTTCACTTGGAACTATACCCCACATCCATCTTTAATTATGCTATAGCATAATTAAAGATGGATAGTGTCTTTCACTATTTATTTACTTGCTCTATTAAAATAAGCTAGGGCTAGCGAAGATAGCGCTCCTTGTTTGCCACATGCTCATCGTGCGTTACCGCATAGTGCATGCGGCCATCTTTATCGGTGAGAAAATAAAAATATCGACTTTCAATAGGAGTGACCGCGGCAAGAATTGAGTCAAGACCCGGGTTTGAAATGGGAGTTGGTGTCAGCCCTTTATATTTATAGGTATTGTAGGGAGAATCAATGGTAAGATCATCTAAGGTAAGCTGATATGTGTTCCCATTACCCACATATTGAAAAGTTGAATCAATTTGCAGGGGCATACCGATATCAAGCCGCTTCCAGAGAATCCCGGCGACCAGTCGGCGCGTCTGGGTCAATCGCACTTCTTCCTCTAAATAGGAAGCCATCTTGATGACATCGGCGAGGGGTCTGCCAAACGCCCGCACTTCCTTGTCTGCAACAAGGATTTTCTTGTCAAAATTTTCCCGCATCGCGGTGATGAGTTCTTCAGGGGAAACCATTGGAAGTAGACGGTAGGTATCGGGGAATAAATATCCTTCATCAGGACGCGCTAGTTTTATAAACTTCTCTATATCAAAATTAGAGAAGGCGCTTTTAGCGAGTGTGGCAATTTGAGACACGTTATTCCCTTCCGGCACGGTAAAAACAAGCGGGGTCGTCCCGAACTTTCCGTGTGCGATGTGATAGGAAACCGTAATCAGATTTGTGGGCTCCTCAAAATAATACAAACCGGACAAAACTCCGCCCCGCGGATTAAACATCGCGATAAATGCTTTAAAGGCAATCGTGGAATTGATGGCTCCTTGGTCTTTAAGGTACAGAGCCACTTCAGTAACCGTCGCGTTCGGTCGTACGGTGAGAATCTTTTTTGAGGGAAAATGTGCCGGTGGCGCAATCGCAAGTACACCTGCTATAACGAATCCACCGATAGTAAACCATACTGCCCTTCGAAAGCGGGGCGACAGCCGCCCCAGAGAATATAAACGAGCCACAAAGGACAAAAAGCGAGTGTACATAAAACCTTATACGGGCAGATTGGGTGGCGCTTCAGAACGGCGTGAATCAATTCGTGAGAGCGTCGGAGTTTTGGCCACACTGCCGGGAAAATGAAATATCGTGGCAACCTCTTCGGTACTTAAAATAAATGGTTTGCAGTGAAAATTCTTATACGGTAGCTGAAAGCCGGAACGCAGTTTATACGCGCGTAGCATTCTCTTTTCCATTCCCGTACGTCGGATGCGCTTAAAATCCATCCAGGGATAATCAAAATCGACAAACCATGCTAATTTAAAACCATTGAGAACATTGGAACTATATTGCTTTACACTCCCGATAAGACCTGGAATGGCCCCGGGGTCAGGGGGACCAGCCGGACAAATGTAAAAAGCACGAAAAATAGTATCAAAAGCATATTTACCAATACTACGCTCTATCGCTGAAATTTTATCCTGCTGACCTTTAGTCATAAGAGGGAACCCCGTTTGCCCGAATGCCGCCCCCGCGCGTATGTTGGCGATTTCCTGTAGTGCTTCTTTTTTCCAATCCTTAGTTGGAAAGAGATGGCCCTGCATAATACTTCGAGATTGATGCCCTTGAATAAGGATCTGAATCCAGACCTGCTCGCCTTGTTTTAAAGAACCAAGATACTCAAGAACCGCGGTTAACGGATCAACCTTTGTTTCCTCCTCTTGGTTGTCATTGTCTAATCCATAATCAACGTAAGTCTTTATGGGGTATACATCTTTTTCCGTCAACTTAAAATAGGTTCCCCACATAAAAAAGCGTGAGAGGTCATGCACAACAGCATCAGTGTAATCCTCGGCTTCGTAAACCTCAACTTCTGGATACTGGGCGTACAACTGCGCTTCCACAATATTCTTAAATTTCTTTTGACCCCAAATATAAAACTTAACGTGTCCTCCTATAGAGACAAGTTCAAGCGAAAACCACGGCTGAATTTTCCCAAGCCAAAATGTTTCAATGTAGGTGGAAGCTGGTTTTTGCCAAAGTGCATGCAGAAACGTCTCCATGGCAAGAGGGGTCTTCATTATCTCGCGAGGAATTTTAATCTCAATAAGAAAATATTCCTGACTAAAAATAAAATCAGCGCGAAGATAATCAAGCCATACTTTGGTAAAAATAGCCCCGAGAAGAAGTGGCAGCCATAGATAGATATATGCATACAGGAAGCTCCAGATAACGGAGAACACCGCAAAAGTCTGGATAAGCTCGTCTTTAAGAATAGAAAACATACGCAGTAATCATACAACAACACGCTTCGCGCTCAAAGTGCGGTACGGCCGAGTAAAGAGAAAAACTACCTTGCGAGGCAGTTTTTCTCTTTACCAACTCTTTCTCTTTACTACCCTTTATGCTACTACGGGCACGTACTTTCCTTCCTTATCTTTCTTGAAATATTTTTGATTCTGAAGATTTACGATAATCGTATTTTCCTTAACGTAGCGTTCTTTAAGCACTTTATCAATCACTTCATCTTTCGTTAGAGGGCCATGCTTTTCAAGGACTTTTCGAATGACATCACGGACCACACCAGAGACATACCCCCATTCGGATAGCGCATACAGCCCTCGCCCCACGAGCACAAAACGCGAGTCTTTGATAAGCTCATTATGCGTCGTTGCCACGTGCGCCTTCTTCCCGAACAATTCAGTAATAGATTTGGCGACATCTCGAAAATGAATCGGCGAACCGTGGCGACGCAACACCAGAAATGCATAGTCTCGCATGCCTTTCGCACGAATATTCGGCGATGCGGCCAGTCCCCACTCACCCAATGGATTTTTTCCGATAACTTTGGTCATTGAAAGCCACCGCTTAAGCACCTCTTCATTCTTGTAGTCTTCTGAAACATCTTTGAGGTGCTCCAAAAATGCGGCAATCATATCAGCTTCGGGAATGATGTCATCGTTTTTAAGGTTTTTATAAAGTTTACGAAGAGATTCATGGACTTTCTTAGAAAGTTCGGGGTCTACATGCCAACGATGGAAGAACATATCATCTTCCTTTTCTTTAAAGAAAGAGTCGCCAAGCACGAGCATGAACATGGTGTGATTTTGTAGACTTTTGTCTTTTGCCAAATGGTTGAGCAGATCTTTTTCAGCCACAACTCCGCCCAGTGAATGGATGATTCCTTCCAACTCTTTAAATGCGGATGCTTCCTTCTTAAATTGTTCCGACTTACGAAGGTTGCCCAAAGCATAATTTTCTATCTGGCGTACCCGTTCACGGGTAATGCCGTAACGACGGCCAATCGCTTCAAGGGTCTGACGTTCGGAGTTCTTACCAAGACCATAACGGGCAATGAGAATATCACGGGCGCGCTCTGGCAGTACCAAAAGGAGTTTCTTAACAACTTGCTTGGGCTTCACTTTCATAGAAACCATGTTGTATATAAAGGCTATTAAATTAAGCTACCAAAAGACTCATTCAAGTGTAGTACCAATTTCGCATAGACCCAACATAATGTCAAGTCTTGGGCTTGACAGACACTATACTATAGGCAAAGAAATTAAACAACTAGGCTCAAAATCTTTCCGGGCACATAGATAACTTTGCGCACTGAACCCCCTCCTACCCACCTCTGTACTTCCGGCTGTGAAAGTGCCAAAGCTAAGGCCTCGGGTTGTGCAGTATCTGGGGAGATACTGATACTAGCGCGAACCCTTCCGTTTATCTGCACCGCAAGCGTAACCGTTGCCGCCAGAAGTAATGTTGCGTCATACAAGGGCCATGGTGCCCGGTGCACTGACGATTTTTCTCCGTATTGTGCCCATAATTCCTCGCTTGCATGCGGGGCAAAAGGAGCTAGTAAAAGAATAAATATTTTAAATATCTCCAGAGACAATTGCTCTTGACGTTCACACTCGTTTACAAAAATCATAAGCTGACTGATAGCTGTATTGAATTTAAAAGCGGCGATATCTTCGGTAACTTTTTTAATTGTTTTATGCAGGAGCACCCGAAGTGCCGTTGCATCCATGAATTTCTTATCTGTTAAAACTTTCCGCTGTATAGACCAAACTCGCTCTATAAAACGTCTGGCACCTACCAGGTTGTTTGTATTCCACGCAATCGCCTGGTCAAACGGGCCCATAAACATTTCATAGATACGTAGACTATCCGCACCAAATTTCTCAACAATCGTATCGGGACTAATAACATTCCCCCATCGCTTGCTCATCTTGCGTCCATCCTCACCCATAATGAGTCCTACGTGTTGCAATTTCATAAACGGTTCTGGTTTTGCTACCAATTTTTGTTCGTACAAAAATTTGTGCCAAAAGCGAGCGTAGATGAGATGACGAGTCGCGTGCTCCGCGCCCCCGACATAAAAGTCCACCGGCGACCAGTATGCTTCTTTCTTTTTATCAACGAAAGCTTTTTTATTATCGGGATCCATGTAGCGTAACCAGTACCAGGAAGATCCCGCCCACTGAGGCATCGTGTTCGTTTCGCGTTTTCCTGGCCCTTTACACTTTGGACATTTTACATTGACCCATTTAGAGATATGAGCCAGCGGTGATTCCCCCGTCCCCGTTGGTTCATACTTCTTAACTTTAGGTAATTTGACCGGTAAATCTTTCTCCGGTACCGCGACTACACCACATTTCTCGCAATGAATAAGCGGGATTGGCTCGCCCCAATAGCGCTGACGAGAGAACACCCAGTCGCGTAGTTTATACTTTGTAACCATTTTTCCACCACTAGACTCTGTGATTTTCTTTTTTACTTTTTCTGAACTCGTACCTGAAAAATTGCCCGAATTTATCAAGATTCCTTCACCTGTATAAGTGGCAATCTCTTTTTGAAGTATTTTCCAAACATAACTTTGACCTCCATCTAAAGAAAAATGCTTCTCAATTTCTGCTTTTGAAAGCCAGATTACTTCATGCTTCTCTTTTTCTTCCAACAAAACTTCCTCACGCTCGCCATCTTGGAGTTTGAAATACATTGAATGAAAATGTGCAAAACGGTTTACCTGCTTCTGAACATGGTAAAACTTACCATGTGATTTGCCTAAATCTTGAACGAGCATCGGATGTAAATACCCGGTTTCTTCTCTGATTTCCATAATTGCTGCTTGTTCTGGTGTTTGTCCTTCTTCTATACCGCCAGTTACAAATGTATGCCACGTAACTTTCTTCCACCTCAGTACAATATATTTTTCTTCTTTCCAGTGCTTTACTATCGCGATTATTGCCTCACGCTCCACCATTGGTAAATCTTTCCGCACCGCGTCGAGACCGCTTATCTGAGTAAAGCAGGGTTCAATAACTGAGCGAACAGGCAAATTATATTTTTGAGCAAATTTCCAATCACGCTCATCGTGTGCAGGGACGGCCATAATTGCACCCGTACCATAGCTACCTAAGACATAGTCAGCAACCCAGATAGGAATTTCTTCATTATTGGCAGGATTGATTGCCATAACGCCTTTCAATTCAACTCCTGTCTTTTCTTTTCCTTCTGCCGTTCGGTCTATTTCAGCTTCTTTCTTGCTTCGTTCGATATATCGAACGATTTCTTCTTTGTTCGTCAGCCGTGGCAAAAGTTTTTCAACAAGTGCATGTTCTGGTGCCAACACCACATACGTTGCTCCAAACAGGGTATCCGCTCTCGTTGTAAAAACTTCGATACTATCCCCTGTTCCCTTGACCTTAAAACCTATTTGCGCTCCCTCTGACTTCCCTATCCAGTTGCGCTGAAGGTCTTTGATAGATTCGGGCCAGTCCAATTTTTCTAATCCTTCAAGCAACTTCTCGGCATAGTCGGTGATTTTTAACACCCACTGGCGCATAGGTTTCTTTTCTACGAGCGCGCCACAGCGCTCACAGCGACCATTCTCTACATCCTCATTAGCAAGTCCCGTTTTATCTACCGGACACCAATTAATCGGCTCATACGACTCATAGGCGAGCCCTTTTTTAAACAACTGTAAGAATATCCACTGCGTCCATTTGTAATAGCTTGGATCAGTGGTGCTAATCTCGCGAGTCCAGTCATAATCCAGCCCGATAATTTCTAACTGCTTTTTAAAACGCTTAATGTTTGTTTTAACAGAAACTTCAGGATTGGTTTTTGTTTTCAGCGCATAGTTTTCTGCAGGCAATCCAAACGCGTCAAAACCCATCGGGTGCAAGACGTTTTTGCCTTGCATTCGCTTGAAACGAGAATAAATATCAGTGGCAATATAGCCTTTCGGATGTCCCACGTGCAAACCTTCCCCCGAAGGGTACGGAAACATGTCCAGCATGTAGAATTTTTCTTTGCGGTCGTCCTCCTTTGTTTTATAGATTTTGTCCTTACTCCATTTCGTTTGCCATTTTCTTTCTATACGAATATGGTCATAAAGCGCTTGCTTGCGCCGTGAGAAACCCGCCCCCTTCTGGCGGCGGGCGGTAAGTTTCTCTTGGGGCCATTTTCTTTCTATCTTCTTGTGGTCGTAAGATTTCACGATGAAGGAATCATACAACAAAGAAGCAATGCCGAAAAGCTCCTGGATTGACGCAGTAATAATTTGGGGTACTATGGCGAAAGATATGAATGCACCTTTTCAACACAACAATAAACAAATGAACGGTCATAGTGCCGTCTTGCGAATCGTCTGTCCTGATAAACCGGGCTTGGTAGCCTTGTTTTCGGGCTTCGTCTCCAGTCACCAGGGCAACATTCTACACGCCGACCAGCATCTGGATCGCCGACACGGGCTCTTTCTTACGCGTCTTGAATGGGCACTTGAGGGCTTTTCTATTCCTCAAGCAGATATACACACACAATTTCAACCGATTGCCCAATCGGTTGGAGCAGTGTGGAACCTTGATTTCTCCAATCAAGAAAAGCGCGTGGCCGTATTCGTCAGCAAGACCGACCATTGTCTCCGAGACCTGATATGGAAAGTCCATAATGGCGAGTTGCCTTGTCAGATAGCACTCGTAGTTAGTAATCACGAACAATGTCGGGCGTTTGTGGAACGCGAGAAAATCCGATTTGTGTGTATCCCGGTACACGCAGAAAATCGGCGCACGCAGGAACATGTACAACTGGCGTTGGTGCAGGAAGAACGAGTCAACCTGATCGTCCTTGCACGCTACATGCAAATCCTCTCCCCCGAATTCGTAGCGCTCGCACCACCGACTGTCAACATCCACCACTCGTTTCTTCCGGCGTTTGCAGGCGCGCAGGCTTACGAACAGGCGTACCAACGGGGAGTCAAACTTATCGGAGCTACAGCGCATTATGTTTCAGACCAGCTCGATGGCGGCCCCATCATAGCTCAAAACACAGCTACCGTGAGTCATCGCGACGAGCTTGAAGACTTCAAGCGCAAAGGCAGGTCCATTGAGCGAGACGTTCTCACACACGCAACCAGAGCGCATCTGCTCCACCGCGTGCTTGTCTATAAAAACCGGACAGTCGTATTTGATTAACACAGCGCAAAAGCCCCTCTTTCATGAGGGGCTTTTTTCTAAGGTCCAGTCAGTAGTAGCCTACCGATTAATATTTTGTGGGTAATGCGTTGAGTTTGGGATCAATGGTGCGGTCAAAACAAGTCTTTCCTGCCACGTGTTTCCAGTTTTCGTTAGCATCAATCGCTCCATAGGGCATCGCGGGGTAGGGTGTCGCGCGAGTAGCCTTAGAAAAACTCGCATCGCTTGGAAGTGTGAAGGTGGCACAAAGCTTAAAAGCCAGCGTACCTGTTGTTTCATACTCATACGGTGCGTTTGTTTGCGGGTCGGTCGGGACAACAAAACCGGTTAGGGGGTCTTTGAGTGCTTCCAGATTTTCTGGAAGTTTCTGGGTGCGTTGCCAATAATAAACAACTTGCGACTGAATCACGCTCAAATCATTTATTCGCTGATCGTCAAAACGCATACTGCGGGCGGTCGTTGGAGAACCCATCACCAAAAAGCCGCCGACAAGTGAAGTAAGTACGAAGACAAGTGATGCAGTCGCGAAGGTACGCAAACCTTTGACTTTTGCACCAGCCTCCCGACGCAGGTCATAGATGTAATATCCAAACACCCCCCCTGCGACAATAAGCACGGCCACGACTTTTAATAGAAAGCGGGATGAAATTTCTCCACCCAAGAAACTGTTAACCAGTACTACCAAATCAATCGCAATGGTAAGACCCGCAACAAACAAGGTCAGATACGAGAGCCAACGGCGAATCCAGAGTTGTTTTTTAAGTGGCTGTACGCGAACATCGCGCTCAATTGCCCACTGCAAAAGTAGATAGGCAGGAAACATGATCAAAAGCATCGCAATTGACCAGCGAACCCCCGCGGAGTAGGGATCAACGTAATAATCAAGGGCGTCTGGAAAAGCGTAGTTTATAACTTGAAATAATAACTGGAGCAAGCTCACGGCGCTTACATACAGTCCCACAACAGCGCCTAACTGCATAAAGAAGTCTTTAGGGGTTACTTTTACTTCGGGCATAAGATAAAAAATTAAGTTGTAATAGCGTAATGATACAATGTAAAGGACGTCCTGACAATCACTTCATTATGAGTTTGGTGAAAATCGATCAGATGCAAGGCGCGGGCGAGGAGCGAACCGAGCAATAGGTGGCCTATTGTGAGGGAGCACCAGAGCCCGCAACGAAGCAG
>C687J35174_10012923_pt1 | contig 10151 bp, 7 predicted proteins | sample RifCSPhighO2_01_FD_35174 | JGI IMG/M metagenome (IMG submission 35174)
TCAACTCCTTCAAATTCTTTCGTGAATTCAAAGATGTCACCTCCCTTGCTACACCCAAAACAATGGAACGTACCTCGCTCCGGTGACACAAAGAAAGAAGGNGTGCGCTCATTGTGGAAAGGACAGCGCGCTCTGAAATTTTTCCCCGCTCTTTCCAGNGTGATATAGGCACCAATTACATCCGCTATATTCAACCTATCCTTAATCTGTTCAACAGAGGAAGACATAGCAAAATTTATGATTTAGGATTTAAGATTTATGATTGAGGAACAAAACCACAATTTGAAGTTCCTTAATCTTTTTTTAAATCTTACATTGTATATTTTAAATCTTAAATTCTTTTACTCCTCCCCTCCTCCAAGCATCTCTCCACCCCCCAAAACCTCCTCTGCCCGTGCTACCACTACTCCTTTTTTAAACCCGGTCCCCACCGGAATAAGGCGTCCGACGATAACGTTTTCCTTGAGTCCCTTCAAGGTATCTTTTGCTCCACGCAATGCTGCTTGGATGAGGATGCGAGTCGTATTCTGGAATGAAGCCGCGGATAAGAAGCTCCCTGCCGAGAGGGCAACGCTTGAAATGCCGAGTACGAGCGGGTCCGCTTTGATGAGCTCTTTGCCTTCTTTGGTGAGGCGAATGTTCTCCTCCATGAAATGAGCACGTTCTATCATGTCACCTGCCGCGAAACGACTGCCACCCGGGTTTTTAATTTTGAGACGGGAAAACATCTGCCGCACAATTATTTCCACGTGCTTGTGAGACACGGATGCTCCTTGAAGCGCGTAGATACGGACGATTTCGTCAATCACGTAATCCTCTGTGCGCTCTTTCCCTGCTACCTTAAAGAGTTCAAGGAGATCGGTGGAACCATCAGAGAGCTGTTGTCCTTTTTCCACTTTGTCTCCTACCTTCACCACAGGAGTTCTTCCAAACGGCACCGCGTATTCGGTCGCTTCTTTTGTCTTACTCCCGACATCCGGCAAAATGACAATCGTGTGTTCCGAGTTTTGTTTCTTCATATCAAGCACGATGCCGTCCGTACGCGCGATGACCGCGGGTGCCTTGGGAGTCCGGCGCTCAAACACTTCTTCTACTCGAGGAAGACCCATAGTGATGTTTTCCCCTGCAACTCCGCCCATGTGGAACGTTCTCATGGTAAGCTGTGTCCCCGGCTCACCGATTGCCTGTGCCGCGATAATACCGACTGCCTCTCCAAGCTCAACAAGTTTATTGCGCCCGAGATCAAGCCCATAGCAGGCACGGCACAATCCGCGAATCGTTTTACACGAAAGCACCGAGCGAACGAACACCTCTTCCACGGTACTCTCTTCAAGAAGTTCTATATCCTTTTTCTTAAGTATCGCGCCTTTTTTGAAGAGCGTTTTTCCAGACTCATCTTTTGCGTCCTTTGCGAGGGCACGTCCAAACGCGCGTTTCAGGAATGACGCCTCAACGCCTCCTGCGTCCTTTCCGTCATGCACGCGTACGGAGAGACCGGCAGTCTCTCCGCAATCGTCTTCAAGAATGGTGCAATCCTGGGCAACATCAACAAGACGGCGAGTAAGATACCCTGCTTTTGCCGTCTGGAGCGCTGTCGCCGCAAGTCCGTACCGTGCGCCGTGTGTGGTCACGAAATATTCCACTGGTGTAAGTCCTTCCTTGTATGAAGAGATCACAGGGAAAGAAAGCACGCGTCCTACGGTGTTTGTAATAAGCCCTTTCATTCCTGCCATTTGAGAAATGGAACCTACCTGACCTCGGGCACCCGACTTCAACATGTCATATACCGGGCCGTTTGGGTCAAGAGTATCGGGCATCAATTTTTCAATCTCCGCCCTCACGTCCTGCCATATCTCTATCGTTTTCCGATATCGTTCGTCTTCGGAAAGAAGCCCCTCGTCATACGAACGTGATATTTCGTCTGCACTCTGGAGCGCCTTGTCTACAATTTCTTTTTTCTCTTTCGGCACTTCTATGTCATCAAGCCCCCAGGTAATACCGGACTTTGTCGCGTATTTAAAACCAAATTCCTTGATGCGGTCCATGAGGTGCGCCGTCGTACGGAGGTCTGTCGTCTCAATCATCGTGTTCACGATATCTTGAAGCACTTTCCTATCAACCTCCTTGTTCACATATGGGTAGTGTGAAGGGAGCACGCTGTTAAAAAGCAGGCGGCCAACCGTCGTGGTGAAAAGTTTCCCCTCAAACGCCTTGTATTTTTCCGTGTCAGTGCTCAACACCTCTATCTGTGCGCGCAATCCCACCTCACCGAAATCATATGCAGTGATTGCCACATTGGGACTCGGGAAAATCTTACCCTCTCCTTTCTCTCCCGATATAATTTTCGTTACCCAAAAACATCCAAGAAGAATGTCCAACATTTTTGCGGATACNGTCGGATCGCCGCTTCCCGGCTTCAGAATGTTTTTATCCGCCGCCATTATCTCCCGCGCTTCTTCCTGCGCTTTTTCCGAGAGCGGTACGTGCACCGCGACTTGGTCACCGTCAAAGTCCGCGTTGAATGCAGGGCAGACAAGCGGATGGAACTCTATCGCGTTTCCTTCTATAAGCACCGGCTTAAACGCCTGGATACCCAGGCGGTGAAGGGTTGGCGCGCGGTTCAAAAGCACATACTTGTTTTTGATGACCTCCTCAAGAATCGCCCATACCTCGGGCGCCCCCTCCTCTATGAGGCGGTTNGCACCGCGGATGTTAAANGCGAGTTCTCGTAGAAGAATCTTAGAGATGACAAAAGGNCGGAAGAGCTCAAGCGCCATGTGCTTCGGGAGACCGCACTGGTCAAGCGAAAGATTCGGGCCGACGACAATCACGGAGCGTCCGGAATAGTCAACGCGCTTTCCCAGAAGGTTNTGNCGGAAAAGACCCTGCTTCCCTTTTAGGTTTTCGGCAAGCGATTTGAGTTCTCTGCGNCCCGCACCGGCACCCATTGCCTGTGTGGAGCCACGACGCATCGCATTGTCTATAAGCGAGTCAACCGCCTCCTGCAGGATTCTTTTTTCATTTCTTAAAATAACTTCAGGGGCTTTTACCTCCAAAAGTTTTCTCAAACGGTTGTTGCGGTTAATAACCCGTCGGTACAGGTCGTTAATGTCTGACGTCGCATGCCGCCCGCCGTCAAGCGCAATCATGGGCCGCAGTGCCGGTGGCATCACGGGGATGGTGGTGAGGAACATCCATTCGGGACGTACCCCTGCACGGCGCATCTGTCGTACGAGCCCTACGCGCTTGTTCAATTTTGCCCGGAGAACTGCGGGGGCATCCTCGCGCGCCGCCTCAATCTCTTTCTCAAGCTTCTCCATGTCTATTCGCGAAAAGAGCTTATAGATTGCCTCCGCACCAATCTCCGCAGAAAACACCGAGCCGTAACGAAGTGAGTAACGATAGTATTTTACTTCATCCAAAACGACACCGGAACGAATCTGNTCCAATTCATCCAGTGTTGCGTCAAAAAGACCCTTGAGCCGCGCAAGCTCTTCTTTGTTCGTCGTTGTCTTTATCTTCGCCTTGTANTCGCTCATGAGTTCTTTGCGGATGCGGGCGCGCTCTTCTTCGTGCACTTCTACGATAATGTANCCNGCGAAGTAGATAACTTTTGCGATATCAGCAAGCGGAAGATCAAGAAGGAGCCCTACGCGNGAAGGGATACCGCGCACAAACCANATGTGTGCCACGGGCGCCGCGAGTTCAATGTGGCCCATGCGCTCATGACGAACAATCGCGCGGGTTACTTCAACTCCGCACTTTTCACAGATGATGTTCTTGTACCGGATTCTGCGGTATTTTCCGCAATAACATTCGTAATCCTTTGTCGGTCCGAATACGCGCTCGTCAAAGAGCCCGCCCCGCTCGGCGCGCCCAGTGCGGTAGTTTATCGTTTCTGCTTTCGTAATCTCGCCGAAAGACCACTCGCGGATATCCTCGGGGGATGCAAGCCGTAAAACGACTGTATTGAAATCTCGTGTATCCGGAACTTTTGCCATATATCGGTTTTACGTTATAAGCTCTAATCTCATACTCGTACGGCTTACTGCTTTATTGGCGCGATTCTTTTATGAGTTCCACATTAAGCGCGAGCGACCGTAGGTTGTTCAAAAGCACCTTGAATGATTCGGGTGTGTTCGGCGATTTTATGTCTTCTCCCTTTATAATGGAGTCAAACGCCGCGGCACGGCCCATGATGTCGTCTGATTTCACCGTCATCATTTCACGCAGAATATGCGCGGCACCGTACCCTTCAAGAGCCCAGACCTCCATTTCTCCGAACCGCTGNCCTCCGCCCTGTGCCTTGCCTCCAAGCGGCTGTTGGTGNATGAGAGAATAGGGGCCAATGGANCGCATGTGAATCTTGTCTTCAACCATGTGGTGAAGCTTCATAATGTACATGAACCCGACCGCAACATCCTGTGTGAATGCCTCTCCGGTGCGTCCGTCAAAAAGCTTCATCTTGCCGTTTCTGTTGTATCCAGCTTTTTCCAATTCATCGCGGATCTCGGCAACGGTAGCGCCAAGAAACGACGGAGAAATCGCCTGATAGTCAAGCGTGCGCGCCGCAAGACCCAAATGGAGCTCCAAAATCTGTCCGAGGTTCATACGAGAAGGAACACCGAGCGGGGTGAGCACGACATCAACGGGCGTCCCGTTAGGAAGATACGGCATGTCTTCCGCTGGCAAAATCTTTGAGATGACACCTTTGTTGCCGTGACGTCCTGCGAGTTTGTCGCCAACGGAAATGTTCCTAAGCTCCGCAACCTCAATGTGTACTCGCTTGATGATTCCCGGTTCAAGATTGTCTCCCTTCTCGCGCGAGAACACNCGGACACCGATGACACGGCCTTTCTTCCCGTGTTCCATTCTCCGCGAAGTGTCTTTTACATCACGAGCCTTCTCGCCGAAAATGGAACGGAGAAGCCGCTCCTCGGGGGTGAGTTCTGATTCGCCTTTTGGAGTAATCTTGCCAACGAGAATGTCGTTTTGCCCCACTTCCGCGCCCACGCGCACGATACCCTCTTCATCCAAATCCTTGAGCTTCATCTCTCCGACGTTTGGAATGTCAGGCGTGGTGACCTCAGGGCCAAGTTTCGTGTCGCGCACGTTCACCTCAAATTCCTCAATGTGTATTGAGGTAAAGACTTTATCGCGCACCAAACGGTCGGAGATGATGATGGCATCTTCGTAGTTTGCCCCACCCCATGAAAGAAACGCAACCGCTACGTTCTGTCCGAGCGCGAGCTCACCGTCGACAGTAGAGGAGGTATCGGCGAGCACTGTCTTTTTCTTTACTTTATCTCCGAGAGACACCACGGGGCGCTGATGAAACACGGTGAAGTCATTTGTTCGTGAAAAATTCGCGAGGTGATATTCCTTTATCTTTCCCTTTGAGTTCTTNACTGCGATCTGCCGCGCATCGGCGCGCACCACCTCCCCTTCTTCCGTAGAGACCATGAGGCGTCCCGAATCAACACCTACCGTCCTCTCAATACCTGTCGCGACAAGAGGCGCGTCAGGCACAAGACACGGCACCGCTTGTTTCTGCATGTTGGAACCCATGAGCGCGCGGTTTGCGTCATCGTGCTCAAGGAAAGGAATGAGCGAGGTCGCGGCAGAAAATGGTTGGTTTGCGGCAACGTCTATGAAATCCACCTCGTGCTTGCTCACGAGCCGCACTTCACCCGCTTTGTCTTTTGCGCGTGCTTCCACAAAGTCCTTGCTGATTTCTCCCGAGTCGCTGTCGTACGGAGTTGCCGCGTGTGCAATGTTGTATCCCTCTTCTTCAAGCGCGTTCAGATATTTTACTTCTTTAGTAACTTTCCCCTCTTTTACGCGTGCATACGGCGTCTCAATGATGCCGAACTCATTCACGATGGCGTAGAGCGACAAACGGAGAATAAGACCGATGTTCTGTCCTTCAGGGGTCTGGATAGGACATACCCGACCGTAGTGAGAAGGATGCACATCGCGAACCTCAAAACCTGCTCGTTCGCGGGTAAGTCCGCCGGGACCAAGCGCAGAGAGCGTGCGAAGCTGTTCCAGCTCATCCAAAATATTCTTTTGGTTCATGTGCTGGGAGAGAGAGTTCGTATTGAAAAATTCTTTGATTGAAGTCTGGAGCGGGCGTGGGTTCAGAAGCTGTACCGGAAGCGTCGTATCGGTGCTTACGGTGGACATCTTGTTCTGAATATTGCGCTTCATGCGCGTCATGCCCACGCGGAGCCGCTGTTGGAGCATTTCTCCAACAAACCGCACGCGCCGAATACCCAAATGGTCTATGTCGTCGGCGCTCGCGTCCGGAGTGTTGTTGAGCATGATGACATGCGATACCACATCGGCAATATCCTCAAGCGAAAGCGTCCGCAACTCGGAATTCTTCTTGAAAAGTTTATTGAAACGATACCGTCCCACGACGGAGAGATCATACTTCTCCGCAGTAAACAAAGAGTCAATAAACTCCTTTGCATTCTCTGCGGTCGCAAGCGTTCCGTCACGAAGTCGGCGATACACATCCACATATGACTCTTCGGTGGTTTTTGCGGTGTCCTTCTCAAACGAAAGCTTTAAGCTCGCCTCCGCATGTGGATTTCCGCTAAAAAGCGCGAGTATCTTCTGGTCGCTCTTTCCGTGTCCGAAAATACGAAGCAAAGAAGACACGGGGAACTTTCTCTTTTTATCTATATGCACCGTGACGGACCCGTCTCCTTCTGATTCAATCTCTATCCATGCGCCGCGTGAAGGGATGATTTTCGCGCCGAAACATTTCTTCTCCTTGAGCATCTCTTCAGTGAAAGAAACACCGAATGAGCGGGTGAGTTGGGAGACGATGACTCGTTCGTGGCCGTTTATAATAAACGTACCGTGGAGGGTCTGGAGCGGGAGGTCGGCAAGAAAAATTTCCTGCTCTTTCTCCGTATGCAAAATCTTGTTCTTCAGCTTCGCAGTCACACGAAAAGGCGCCTCGTACGTAAGGCGATGGTCTTTGGCATAAAACTCATCAATCTTTGACTCTCCGATTTCAAAATTCTTGAATGACAGTTCAAACTTTTTACCGGAGTAATCTTCTATGGGGGAAATTTCGTCAAAGAGAGTTTTGAGTCCTTCTTCCGCGAGGAGCCACTTATAAGAAGTCACCTGTGTCTCCACGAGGTTAGGAAGCTCAATAAATGGCTTCTTATAGCGGGAAAAATATTTTTTCTGCATGAGGGGGCGGAGGGTTCCTTGCAAGCGGTACCACGAGGATACGCTTAGCGAACTACTAAAAAAGCCTTTTCCGTAGGGAGGGATAAAGGTCTTTTCGTAATAATAGTCGTGTTATTTTGCTCGCATGAAGTCGCACGCCCGACCTCCCGCAACAGGCGTGGAGACGGGGACAACGCACGGTGCCTATGGGGATTAACCAAAAGGCAGAAAAGTGCTTGAATTACCAAGGCAACTCAAGGAAGAAGAGGAGTCCATCCGCTACTCAATCATACCAGAGAACGGTTAATGAGGTTATTCTACTGTACCCAAAAAATATGTCAAGTTGACAATAAGAGAGTTTTCATTATAAACACTACTTACGATTTTGTCAATATCTTGCGGTAAAAAGTGCTCCCGCTACGAAGCCGCGCCATTCTTTCTCAGTGCGCGCCACTCCTCTATTTTCTTGTGGTCGCCGGAAAGGAGTACTTCGGGGACGCGGTATTTCTTTTTTTTGTAGGTAAATGACTCTGGGCGGGTATAGGTTTCCGGAGACGCGATGCGAGTTTCTTCAAGTGACTCCAGCTTGCCGAGTACACCCGGTATGTGCCGTGCCACTGCGTCTATGAAAACCATGGCGGGCAGTTCGCCGCCCGAAAGAACGTAGGGGCCGATTGAGATTTTCTTCACCTCTATTCCCCTATCACGAAGTACGTCTACGACACGCTCGTCCACTCCTTCGTAGCGTCCGCAGACGAGAACAATGTCTTTACCCGCGCGCGCAAAATCGCGCGCGGTTTCTTTCTCAAACAGTTTTCCGGTTGGCGTAAACATGACCACGGTCGCATTCTTTTTTCCCGCCTCATTGGCGAGTCGCCGACGAGGCGACTTTTTTCCGATTGCCTTGTCCACCGCTTTCAAAACCGGCTCTGCTTTCATCACCATCCCCGGCCCGCCGCCGTATGCCTTGTCGTCCGTGACGCGATGCGTATCTGTCGTAAAGTCACGCGGGTTCAAGAAAGACACCGCGATTTTTTTCGCTTCCTGCGCGCGACCGATTATGGATTCCCCGAGATAGGAAAAACTCTCGGGGAAAAGCGTGATGACGTGAAAGCGTAACATGAGTTTTAGGGTATAGGGTTAGGGTATAGATGAAAGTGGAACGACTCGTTGCTCTATGACGGTTTTGACATATTGCGCCTCTGTCGAGGGCTATTGACACACCACAAATAAGACGCTAACTTTACAAAAGAACACCGTAACGATTACTAACGAAAGGATGGCGAAATGTTTCTAAAAATCCCCGTGCTTGTATGGGTCGGGCTTCTCGTCGGCATAGTTGTCGTCGCAACTGAACTTTTGTTTTCTATACCATCTGTCGTAACGTTTGCTGTTCTTTTTGTCATATTCTGGATATTTCTATATAGTACCGAGTACAAACTGCCGTTTGGTAATTTTCTGGCCATCTCGGCACTTTTGTGGCTCGGTTATGCTATTGTCTTTTTTCTCTTCAAAGCCACAGTTTTTCTCTTCCATCTCTTCTAAACTACAAAAACAAACAATGATTCTTCCCGACACAACAACTATGTCGGGTTTTTTTCCTGCAATAATTTCTCCTGCTAAATGACGACGAAATTTCATTGATTTATTTTTCATACCTTCTCCTCCACGACATTCCAACATTCTACAGAATGTTGGAATGTCGTAACCTCTTCATGCTATCTTTTATTTTTCCTCGCTATACTATTCTAGTATTTTGCAAAATACTAGAATAGTATTTCCTATAACTTTTGTATTTCTCCGATAAATCACATTCTCACATTCTTGAGAATGTGATTTTTCATGGCACTTTTTATACTTCCCTTCCCCTACATATAATATACAACATACAAAACAGCGAACCCCTCGCCCACATCCCGCAAAGCGCGAGGTGCGAATAAGGGGTTCGCTCTTTTTCGTGAAATTTCGTGTTTATATTCGTGCCTATTCGTGTTTTCCTAGAGCTTGAATTCTTCGTCAACCATCGGAACCGCCGCCATGCTTCTCTTGCCGCCGACCGGCTCGTTAATCTTCAGGTTCACGCGTGCGTGGTTTCTAAGTCCCACAACACGGAGAAGTGTCCGTATTGCTTTCGCGGTGTTTCCCCCTTGTCCGATGACGGTACCCATGTCGGACGCATCTACATCAAGTGTCAAGAGGACGCCCATCTCATCAACAACACGATTCACTCGCACTGCCTCTGGCTTTGAAACCAATGCCCTTACGACAAATTCTAAAAACGCCTGATCGGTATATACTTCTGCCATATGCTTTCTTGCCGTGCGTCCCGCACACTGCCTGCACAGGCAGGTACAGAATCGCACGTATCGTATCTTAAAACACCACTAATAGTAGACATCTTACTATAAATCCCGGGGTACTATTTTGTCAATCCTTGAGTACCCACTTCTGCCGCGACGGGAATCTCCTCCCTCTTCGGTGCTGTACTTGTCTCAACAGGCGCGGTTTTCTCGGCCGCAGGGGGTTCCGCCTTGGGTTCCACTTTTACATGCGGAGCCACGTCAATCTTCTTTCCCTTCACGAGCCCCCCACGTACAAGCATGTTATGCACCGTACCCGATGCTTGTGCCCCCAAACCAAGCCAGTGGAGTACACGCTCTTTCTCAAAAACATGCTCATGCGTCCGAGGGTTATACCAACCGACTGTTTCGCATGCATTCCCGCTCCGAGCGCTATTGCGCTTGTCGGTCACTACCACACGGTAGGAGGGCTGGTTTTTCTTGCCGAACCGCTGTAATCGTATCATTAACATAATAGAGGAATTGTACCATAGACGCCTCAACCCCGCAAGTCCCTGTAGGTGAATTCTCACCCTAACCGCAACTTAGTTCGCAGGCTAATTGCAACCCCCTTTTGAACGGCCACACTAGGGGAATGTCATATACACACATCAGAAAAGA
>C687J35174_10012933_pt1 | contig 10148 bp, 10 predicted proteins | sample RifCSPhighO2_01_FD_35174 | JGI IMG/M metagenome (IMG submission 35174)
GACTCGTACGTACGATACGACGGAAGATAGCGGCCCGTTCCTCACCCTCGCAACGGAAGGCAGGCCGTGGCTCGCCGAGCCGTGCCCTTCCGATATGCTCCGCGTCCCCGGCGTCACCACGAATTTCTGCCCGAGCGCCGAGTCCGACGGGCGCGTCTCAACGAGGGCGACCGATGACGGCGCCGAGCACCGCTATCTCCCTACAGGAGTAGCGGAAGCGGAAAGTGAGGGGAGTTCCTCGAGTAGCGCAGCTCTTCCCGGAGACAATGATGGCGAGAGCGGCGGAGCCGGTTCTGGACATGGGAGCCGCGTTTCCTTCGCCAAGGCTCGCTTCCTCGCGCTGTTCCATGGCGTTGGCGACCTCCCCCCCGGAGCCTTCGGCGCCGGTCCGGAAGTTCCTCTTGCCCCCGAAGAGCTGACGTTCATCTGCAGCATGCAGCGTTCGCTTCCCCCTATTCCTCCACCGGGGCTCGTCGAGATTATTGGAGCCTACATGGCCGGACTCATGGGACGCGATCCCGCGTTCATCGTCGAGCAGCTCCAGGACCCATTCCTCTGTGAGAGTATCAATATCTCCCTGCGTCTCGTGCCGCAGACTGTGGCGAAGGCCAACATTCCGTTCCCCGTCGGCATGGATGGCATTCCGCTCTCGCGCAATCCAAGCTGGAATGCTTGTATTCGCGGTCATGTGACCCTCGATGTTATCCGCAATAACCCAGATCGCGACGAAGATGGCAGACCGCAGGACTGCGCCTCGTATTCCACGGAAGATGTCTGGCGGCACCCAGACTTGGGGATTCATTTCGTCTTCCATCGTTCTCCCTTGAAGATCGAATTGCCTTCAGGGTATGTCTTGTGGAAGCTCCAAAAGGGTGGGATTTAGTTTTCCTCAATAAAACGGATGGGGTTGATGGTCCATTGATCTATCTCTAAAGGACGGGGGACCGCGTACGTGATAAATGGCGTATGCGTTCCTCCGCTCTTCTGTGGTCGGTCTATTTGGATATGAAGGTGAGCGCCGGAGGTATAGCCGGTCATGCCTACAGCGCCAATGCGGTCGCCCAAACGCACCATCTGGCCGGATTGGACATGTACGCTCGTCAGATGGCCGTAGATGGAGAAGAGTAGCCCTTCCGTGGGGTGAGTATGTTGGAGGATGATGAAGATCCCAAGTCGATCATCCTTCAGAACTGCATGAACAACGCCATCGGCAATGGCTCCTACCGGGGTACCGTACGGTAGCTTTAAATCTACTCCTGCATGGGGACCGGTGAATTCCCCTGCGTCGAGATCGTAGCGACTGAAGAAGCGCGTCGAGTAGTACAGCTTTGCCGTGATGAGTGGGATATCGTCGGTATTCCGAACGTCGAGCGCTCGCATGGGGAAGGTAAGGACAGAGAGATCGTAGATTGGTACTGGAACAAGGTCATTTGAAGGAATGGCGCTGTAGGGGCGGTTCCATGTAGATGAGTTCTGAAAAGCTCCCCAATTTGGGATTGCAGAGACGGGATGCAGAGCAGGGAATGCTCGCTTTGGTGCGGCGCCGTGAAGACGGTCCGGAGGAAATTGTTGCAGCCGCTGCCGGATGGCGCGTTTCTGTTCTATTGTCACAATGGGCGCCGACTTCTCGCGGAGGCGCTGTGCGAAATGTGCAGTAATTTCTTGATAATCAATCAGTAGGATCGCGCCCATAGAGAGGCCAAGAAGCCCAAGGAGGAACGGAGTGAAGGTTTTTATATGCATTTCTCTCTAGTATAGCAGATTTCCCGCCTTTCGATTACTATCTTCGCCATGCTGCTGGATCCGTACGACGTTTTAGGGCTTTCGAAGGGGGCATCGGTTGACGATGCGAAGCGCGCGTATCGCCGTCTGAGCAAAGAATGGCATCCCGACAAGCATAAAGGCGAGAAACGTGCCGAGGAACATTTTAAGGAAATCAATGAGGCCTACGAGATTTTGGGGGATCCAGAGAAGAAGCAGAAGTACGATGACTATGGTGCAAGGGGAGGAGGGGCGGCTGGACAGAGCCCATTTGAGGGATTCGACGTCTCTGGTTTCTCCGGTGGACTCGGGGATTTGGGGTCGATTTTCGAGGGAATGTTCGGTGGGAGGGGCCGTACGAGAGAAGAACGGGGAGAGGATTACGAAATTGCCGTGGAAGTCGCCCTTCGTGATGTGCTTTTTGGAATAGAGCGGCAGATGCATCTGCGAATGCCGCGTGCGTGTGAGGAATGTAAAGGGTCAGGGGCTGCGACAGGGAAAGTACAGAAATGCGGAAAATGTGGTGGAACAGGGGAGGTCCTGAAAACCGCACGCTCATTCTTTGGTGTGGTGCAGCAGCGTATGCATTGTCCGGATTGCAGGGGGACAGGCAAAGTTCCAGAGTCATCTTGTCATCAATGCCAGGGGGAAGGGCGCAGAGTCGTTGGACGAGACCTTACCGTGAAAATTCCTCCGGGCATTCGTGATGGGCAACGCATGCGTATCAGTGGTGAGGGTGGAATGGGACGCCAGGGCATGGCTGCGGGAGATCTCTATGTGACAGTTCGTGTTCCGACAGACGAGCGATTCCGTCGCGATGGAAATGACATCCATACGGACATTGCTCTTCCTCTTCTCACGGCAATGCTCGGAGGGGAAATTTCGGTGCCGACACTGCATGGGGATATCACTCTTCGCATTCCTGAAGGGACACAGCCGGAACAGGTGTTTCGTCTCAAGAGAAAAGGATTACCCGATCTAGGGAGCTCCCGGATGGGAGATCACTACGTTCGGGTGCAAGTGGAGATTCCGAAGAAACTTTCTCGGGAGGAGAGGAGATTGCTGGAGGAGTGGAAGGCATTGCAATAACGGGGCGTGTCACCCTAAACGTCCAGATTCTCCAACCCATCATCCTTGACGAGCACGGGTGAGAGTTCTTCGCCGATTTTCATTTTCTCCTCTTTCAGCTTGAGAACAATCTGTCGGTATTCCCCCTCTCCGTGGCTGAAGGTGGTGAGGTCCTGCAGTGTAGGAGTATTCGCGACGTGGAGGTGGACGATGCGGCGGAAGTACGGACTCATGGGGGCAAGGACAATGCGGCTCCCTGTGCGACGGACGAAATCCGCTTTCTGTTCTGCGATGCGCCGGACGTTATCCTCTTGTGTTTTACGGTAGCCGTCGACGTCGAGGACAAGAAACGGGGAGCGGTCGAGATTGTCCTTCGTCCGCACGATGGATTTCAGGAGATGCTGGACAGAGTTCAGTGTCTCACCGTGCCAACCAATGAGACGGCTCGGATTTTCGGAGACGATATCGATGCGCCAAAAATCCCCTTCCTGTGCAGGGAGAATATCCGTGTACGGAATGTTGAGGAGGTCGAGGATCTTGCCGAGTGTTTCCTTGAGGAAAGACGTANCCATCGGAGAGAGAGTAGCAGAAAAAGCCCNCGGTTAAGGGGGCTTTTTCCAAGGAAAGTTCAGAGGAAATTACCGAACGGCGTCCTTGAGGGTCTTGCCAGCCTTGAAGGACGGGACCTTCATGGCAGGGATCTGGATCTTCTGCGTGGGGTTTCTGGGATTAACGCCAGTGCGCGCCTGGCGCTTCGAAATGCGGAAGGTGCCGAAGCCCGTGATCGTCACGGTGTTGCCACGCTTCAGTTCCTTCGTCACGGTGGAAGTCAAAGCCTCGAGAGCGGAGGAAGCTGCGCGCTTCGTCACACCCGCAGCATCAGCGATGATCCCGATGAGATCCTGTTTGGAGAGGGACATATGGTTAAGTGGAAGAAAATAAGAACGTACGAAAGAAGTGTACAAAAACTATGGGCTTCTGCAAGCCAAAAGAGAGTGAGATGGAACGATGAGATTCACGCGAGTGCTTCCTTCTGCTAAAAACTGTGAGCAAGAAAGATGATCATGTGATAGTCTTTGCGCCTGTGTCTGCCCTCCCACACCTTCTCATTGTCGAGAGTCCAGCGAAAGCGAGGACGATCAAGCGGTTCCTTGGGGAAGGTTTTCTGGTGGAGGCGAGTATGGGACACGTCCGTGATCTTCCCGATGGGGAACTCGGCGTTGATCCTGCGAACAATTTTGCTCCGACGTACGAAATTCCCAAAGAGAAGGCAACAGTCGTCCGGCATCTGAAGGCGGCTTTCAAGAAGGCGGGGGATCTGTGGATTGCGACAGATGAAGATCGCGAGGGGGAAGCGATAGGGTGGCACATTACGCAGGTGCTCGGCGTGGAAGACCCGCAGTCGGTGAAGCGCATTGTGTTCCATGAGATCACAGAGGAAGCCATAGGTGAAGCCGTGCTGCATCCTCGTACCCTTGCGGAGAAGCTCATTGATGCGCAGCAGGCACGACGTATCCTCGATCGTCTGGTGGGATATACCCTTTCACCCTTTCTTTGGAAGAAGGTGCGGCAGGGGCTTTCCGCAGGACGCGTGCAGTCCGTGACAGTGCGACTCATTGTCGATCGAGAGCGTGAGATACGGGCATTTACCGCTGAGGAGTATTGGACGATTGAGGCCGATCTCCGTACGGAAAAAGATGAGGAATGCAGCGCTGTCCTCAAGCTTTTCCATGGAGAAGAATGTGCCATACGCATACAGGCAGAGGCAGATCAGGTTCTTGCGGCGCTGAANGGCGCAGCCTTTCATGTAGACGCACTCGACGAAAAAGAAATCCGTCGCTCTCCGGCTCCGCCGTTTACGACGTCGACGCTCCAGCAGGAGGCTGCGCGGAAATTAGGTTTCTCCGTGAAGCAAACGATGGTGGTCGCGCAACAGCTCTACGAGACAGGCTTCATTACCTATATGCGGACGGATTCGGTGAATATAAGTGCAAAAGCCCTTGATGATGCGCGGTACACGATCGAGAAAGTGTACGGTCGAGAGTACATTCTCACAGAACCTCGTCGCTATAAGACGAAGAGTAAAGGTGCTCAAGAGGCCCACGAGGCGATCCGTCCGGCAGAACTTGCGCGTACGCCGGAATCTCTCCAGAGCACCCTCGATCGTCAGCAGATCAAGCTGTACACACTGATCTGGAACCGGACCATGGCGACGCAGATGCCCGCCGCGGAGTTTCGGAGGGTTGGTGCAGATATTGGTGCGAGGGAGTACACCTTTCGGGCGACAGGGCAAACGGTGATTTTCGATGGTTTCCTCCGTGTCTACAGCGAGGGGCGTGATGAGGAGGGTAGTGATCCCGACGGAGAGAAATTTCTTCCCACCCTCACTGCTGGGCAATCTCTCACATGCGCATCTGTCCGATCGGAGCAGCACTTCACCAAGCCTCCTCCGCGGTATACAGAAGCGAGTTTGGTGAAGAAGCTCGAGGAGGAGGGCATCGGCCGTCCGAGTACGTATGCTCCAACGATCAGTACTATTCAGCAGCGGGAATATATTCGGAAGGAAGGGCGCGAACTCATCCCTGCCGACATTGCGTTCACGGTAACAGATCTTCTCAAAGAGCATTTCCCGGACATTGTCGATCTTTCCTTCACGGCACAGATGGAACAGTGCTTGGATGATATCGCGGAGGGTGATGTGCAGTGGACGCAGTTTCTAAAAAATTTCTATCAGCCGTTCTCCGCGCTCGTCGATGCCAAAGCGAAGACCCTCAGGAAGGAGGACATTGTGAAGGAGCGGATTCTCGGGACCGATCCCGAAACCAACGTGCCGATCGTTGTGCGCCTGGGGAGGTTTGGTCACTATGTGCAAATTGGGGAAGAAAAATCTGGAGCCAAGGGAAAGAAAGCGAAGGAATCTCGTACGGGTCGCGTGGGAAAAACCGCCGCAATTCCGAGGCATCTTTCCATGGAGGAGGTGACGTTTGAACAGGCTCTCTCGCTACTTTCTTTCCCTCGTGAACTTGGGAAGAACGATGGACAGATGCTTACAGCGCATCTCGGACGCTTCGGGCCATACCTCAAGTGTGGTGAGACCACGGTGACAATCCCGAAGGGGGTGGATCCCATTGGGCTCTCCTTTTCCGATGCGGCGCAACTTCTGACTGAGACACAGGTTGTTCGCAAGCGTATGCAGGAACCTCTGAAGACTTTGGGGAAGGATCCAACAACCGGCGGTACCGTTCTCGTGAAGGAAGGTCGCTATGGCCCCTACGTGACGGATGGGAAGACAAATGCGTCACTCGGGAAGAAAATTGTGCCAGAGGATCTTACGTTCGAACAGGCAGTCGACATTCTTGCAAAAAAACGTGTACGAGGACCAGGGAGGAGATTTGGAAGGAGGGGGTGAAGTGCTGTGGAAGCTCTGAAAAATGGGGTTGTCAAGAGGAGTTCATAGAGCTACCATTTCCGCCTTACTCTATTGTTCTTTTTCAGAAAGGAAGGTGGGACATGCTTGGGAACGTCTCGATGGTATTTGGTGCAGTTCTTTACATGGCAACAATCGTCGGGTTATTCGTTTGGTGGCTTGCCGATTTGGCAGGGTCACAACCCACTACAACATTCGCCGATTGTCGATGGTTGATTGCACTAATGATGGGTGGCATAGTGTTCATCCGCATACTTTTACTCAAGGAGGAGAGTGAGGAGAGTAAGGAGCAAAAATGAGGAGCAGTCTGAAGAAGATGTGCTCCAACCGCCACCCAGGTATACCTGGGTGGCGTTTTTTTACGCATTGTATCTTTGCCGTGGCGGGGCTGACGGGATTTGAACCCGCGACCTCTCGCGTGACAGGCGAGCGCTCTAAACCGCTGAGCTACAACCCCACACCATGCATCATAGGCAGGAAATACCAGATTCCAAGTGAAAACCCCACCACGCGTATGCGGAGTGGAAATTGACAATACTAAACCAAAATGCTATTTTTATATGAAAATGAACAACGAACCAACCATCCGTCCAGCCCCCTCCTTGCAGGATGTTCATGCAACACTGCACGCCCTCTATAATCGCGAGTATCCCAATGGCTCCCCCTCTCCTCATCTCTTTGAGATACTCCTTCCAAAATTGCCCGAGAACACGAGGAAACTCGTCAAGGGACAACTCGACGCGCTTGTACAACACGAAATCGGCGCAACGAGAACATTCGCCGATCTGGACGATTCGGAACGGAACGCTCTAGCAGCATTTTTCGATCAAGAGGTGATGAAGGAACACGAGGAAGTGGGATGTGACTTCACACTGTCGAGCAAAGAGAACTCCATTATCCACTACGACACGCAGTCCCCGATCGTTGCACACGATATCATCACCATCGCAGCGGGAGAGAACCCAACATCCTTAGAACGTATTGGATGTGTCTTCTTCGATGGCGACGGCACCAAGACTATCGTGGACTGCACGAGCGGCGCACGTGCCGGGAGGTACTTCGAAGGGTTGGCGACGTTCTTCTGTACGCCACCGGCATCCATTCAGCAATGGCTTGCGGAACGTCATTTGCACACCAAAGCCTATTCCTACGCCGGCGATGAAATCATCGTCATAGTGCGTTCGGATGCGCAAGCCATCGACGGAACGACGCTCAACGCATTTGCGCGTGAAGTACAGAAAGCTCTCGCCGAAGAAAAAAATTTGGCTTCCCCACTCCTAACGAATCCTCACGTCGCGGACCTCTTTCAAGATCCAAAATTCATCATGAAGTACTACGGGTGGACCAATGAAGATTACGCAACATATAAGCGTGATCCCGCATCAATGAAGGAACGGATGGTTCCCGAGCTTCCGGAGCGCTTCATCCCTTCTGTCAGCTACGGTGCGGCAACATTCCTCGAAGCGCTGTGTGAAGAACTTTCCACCGACACGGAGGAGGAAAAAACACTCGAGGAACTTGGCGTGAATGCTTTCCGTTTGATGGTGCACCTTGCGGACACCAGCATGAAGAAAAACAAGGCTACATTCCGGGAGGAGATTCGAGACCCACGGTGGAAAGCGTTTTTCCTCCGGAATGCCGAAAATCGCAACCTCATGTCCCAGATCGAAGCCCTGAGAGCCCAGATGGAAGCAACCCTGAAATTATTACATTGACTCAGCGTAAAATTATGTATTAAATAACAATCCACTGCCACGGTGGCAGTGCGTCTTTCGCCCATTCGACTGTGCTCAGGGTGAAAGGCCATAGACCTTTAACAGTATTGGCTTCAGAAATGGAGGTGAGAAGTGATTCACCCAAGGGAATTGTATGCGGATTGGAAGAGGAGAACGTCAGTCTCGCTCAAGGCACTCATGAAACTCATGGGACTGGAACCTGCCGATGAGTTCGTGGAGGCTGGACGGAGAATCGACGAGGCGGAATGGTCCCGCCTTTCCGCTGGCACAACCGTGCTTCGGGAGGAGTATCAGGCACGCCTGCCGGAGTTCCGGCCGTCCCTCGAAGAACTTGGAGTGCTGCGACCGTTCCCAAACTGGGATGAACTCGGACGGCTTCGGGCAAGTGAGCTTGTGTGGCCAGGGGCCAGTGCCCGCCAGGCCGTCGAGCGTCTGTATCCGGGAATCCGGGCGATCATTGAGAACCGCGTGCCGAATATCACGAAGCTCACGGCACTCGCCGCCCTACAGCGCAAACCGGTGGGCAACGAGCTCCAGTACCTCGGCGATCTCGTCACAGACCAGTGCCGATGCGTGGAGGGAGGACAGGTGCTCGAAGGAGCAATGATGCAGTGCGTGTGGGAACGGCTGAAGGTTGATTACAACAGCTTCTTCAAGTACATTCGGTTTGCTGTCGTCACGACGGACCAGGTGCCTCCCGAGGCACTCCACGGTCGCCCGACGAATCTATCGACTCTCGCAGCGTGGTGGCATCTCAATCCGAACCCGCGGCGCGTCTGTATCACATCCGTCGCTCCGTACGGGTACCGATTCTGGTGCGAAGCCCAAAAGCACTTCCCGGAGTGCTCTTGGGAACTCCTCGCGCCGGTGCCTGAGAAGCCGAATGTCGTCGGCGCCATCAGCGAGGTAGGAAAAATTGTTTACAACCTCGCGAAATCCATGGCATGAAGCCAATGCTCCAAGCCCCACCCGCATGCGGGTGGGGCTTGGCTTTTTCTGTGCGTCAAACATGGGGTATACTCATTCTCGTCTCAACGATCCGTGAGGGCAGACACGTTTCTTCTCTAACAGCTTGCATCGGGAGGCCTAATCACCCCTCACTGTGGTGTCGGGATGCGGCCACCCACCTGGACCTACCAGGGACAAGCGTTTCTGCACCGACGGTCGTTTGGACGTGGAGATTAAGGCAAGTACTGGAGGGGATCAACGTGCTTACCGTCGATGATAACCTCGAAATGGAGGTGCTGGCCGGTGGAGAGGAGACCAGCTCCAGGCGTTCCTGGTTCACCTCCTGAACGGGCAATTTGATCACCATGCCGTACTCGCTGCCCCTCCGTCACGAGGAAGCTGCTCACGTGACCGTAGAGTGTCACGAGCCCATCGTCATGCACGAGAGTGAATGAGTTGAACCCCTGTCCCCGGTCAGACACTGTACGCACCACACCATCGGCAGCAGCAAGGACCGCCGTCCCCTGGAGCACGGGAATATCGATGCCTTCGTGAGGGATGCCAAAGCGTTCTTCGTACTCTGGATCGAGGAAGGAGGAAGATATCTCACGGATGGAATCCACGGGCCATGCAAGGTCGATGTTCCCCTCTCGCTGGGCATCGGCATACCGCTGGCTCCATCCAGTCGCCTCATCCTGAGCCTCCCAAAGTTCCTGCAGTGCCTCTCGAATACGAAATTCCGCCACGCGTTCATCCTGAAGGAGCACCATGAACTCCGCGCGCGTCCGGCGCCACTGCTCTCTCCGCTCCGGGACATCCGAAAATTCCCAGCGATTCTGTTCCTCCTCAAGAAGTCGCAACTGGTAGCGAAGAATCTCCCCCTTCCGTTTGAGCACCTCTTGCTCTACGCGCGCCCCACGGATCTCACGCTCCGCTCCCTGCACCACCTGCGCCGTGTTCCGCCCACTCCCCCCCACCGCATCCGGCCCCCTACATGCTGTAAGAAGCAGGAAACCTAGAGTGAGAACAACAGGAATTCGCATCCTCATAGAGGGAATACTACAGGATCGTGTCCTGTAACTGTTCACTGAGCAATTGCCAGAATTTCTGAAAAAGCCCCAGTTTTTAAGCCAGTTTGAGTAATGTCGGTGCCGAAAACAGGTGAAGTTGTGTCGGCGGCGATCTCTCATGGCGTTTTTGAAGTGGTT
>C687J35174_10012936_pt1 | contig 10147 bp, 12 predicted proteins | sample RifCSPhighO2_01_FD_35174 | JGI IMG/M metagenome (IMG submission 35174)
TTGGCCAATACGAATGTTGCATCGGAAGCGAAAGACCGGCTGCGCATTGAGCATGAAAAACTGAACCCGAAATTTTTACACCAAGAATTAATGAAAGAAAAAAATGCTATACTTCAAGCTAACCGACGCGCGACAGAGAGGAGCTCGTTCACTGATGTTTAATTATGAGCTATCAAGCCCCACACCTATGGCGTTGCTATTTTAGAGGCAGGGTGTTTGATTCAGTTGAGGTAATAAATTAATCATGCAAATTTTTTCTAGTTTTTTAAATAAAATAAAAAATAAAGCCGACAACGCCATAGGTGTGGGGGGTAAACCGCCTATAAACCTTGAGGCCCTCGTGACAAGTTTGATCATTATCCTTGTTGCATTCGGCAGTTTTGGTCTTGGGCGGCTGTCTAAAGTGGGCGAAGAGAAGCAGCCGCTGGCGGTTAAACAAATGGAGGCTAGTGTGGGAAATATCTCAAAAAAAACTGTTTTGTCGCCACAAAAAGCAGGTGCTACGATATCCAATCCCCAAGGGGACGGGATTCCAAGTACGGTACCAGGGGGATTCATTGTCGCTTCAAAAACAGGTAAAAAATATCATTTCCCATGGTGCGCAGGAGCGCAACAGGTAAAAGAGGAAAATAAAGTTTGGTTTATCAACGAAGATGATGCACGCGCGGCCGGGTATACTCCCGCGGCAAATTGTCGAGGATTGTCGCAATAAACCCTCACATTTAGATAAAATTAATTTATGATCGTTATTGACGCAGAAATGTCCGGACTTGATCCCTTAAAGCACTCAATTGTAAGTTTGGGCGCGGTAGATTTTGCGCGACCGGAACGACAGTTCTATGGAGAGTGTCGTATCTGGGACGGTGCGGAAACCGACCCTGAAGCTCTTGCGGTCAATGGATTCACCGAAGAGCAGTGTCGGGACAAGAATCGAAAGAGTGAGACGGAACTCATTAAAGAATTTTATGAATGGATACAACCAATTACCGACAGAACAATCGCCGGACAAAATGTTTCGTTTGACGCGCAATTTTTAAATCAAGCGCTCAAACGAGCAAACATCGAGTGGAAATTTTCGTTCAGGACGCTCGATCTTCATGCGGTGGTGTATACTCAATTTCTCAAAGAGGGGAGAGAGGTTCCTATGAAGCAGGACCAGTCCGGGCTTTCTCTTGATAAAATTCTTACGTCATTTGGATTACCCGAAGAACCTAAGCCACACATCGCCCTTAATGGCGCGAAATATGAAGCCGAAGTATTTTCGCGCATAATTCGTGGCAAAAATCTTTTGCCTGAGTTCGCACAGTATCCGGTGGAGATTCCGGAGCAGGGGAAATTGGTATAAAAATCGTAGAGCGTAAAACGTGGAATGTAGAGCCCGCACATTACCTCAAGGGGTTGACAGAATTAAAATATGGAGTATACTATTTCTAGTTTAGTTTGGCACGGCGGTCGATGTGGCGGGTTGCCGAGAGCCAGTGTAACAGCCACCACCCTTCGAAGGATGATTCTCGGTCCGTATACGGGTGAACAACGGGATATATCTCTAGCCTATCAGTTTTTGCGGTAGGGAATGAGATGAACGTTGTGCGAGGTGGTTCTTTATTATTATAAAAGTAGTACCCCGGAGTGCGAAAGCGCTCCGGGGCTTTTATTTTATGGGAATGGTTGACCCCCTCTACGTTTATCTTGTCCTATAGAACAAGGTAAATGTAGAGGGGGGATCCTTTTGTGATTTTCATTGTTTTTAGTGAAGCAAAAATTTCCAGTGAAATTTCAATGATATAATGAGCAAAAATCGAATGAGAAATTTTAAAACAAATGTCTGGGATTTTTATCGCAAAAATGGACGCCATGACCTCCCGTGGAGAAAGACAAGGGACCCCTATAAAATCCTCGTATCGGAAGTAATGCTTCAGCAAACGCAAGTCGCCCGGGTGCTTCAAAAATACCCACAATTTATAAGGGCTTTCCCAGATACCCAAACGCTTGCAAAAGCCCCTCTAAAGCGAGTTTTAGGCCTTTGGCAGGGGATGGGATACAACCGGCGTGCTATCGCCCTGAAGCGACTGGCGCAGGAGGTGGTAACTCACCACAGGGGGAAAATCCCATTAACAATTCAAGAGTCGGAAAGACTTCCCGGGGTAGGTCCCTATACGGCCCGTGCGGTGCAAATTTTTGCGTTCAATGAACCTCATGGATGCATCGAAACAAATATTCGGCGGACATACATCCACCACTTTTTTCCACACGCAAAAAACGTATCAGACAAAAAACTTCTTCCGATCATTGAAGCGACAATGGATAAGAAAAATCCGCGAGAGTGGTATTGGGCACTCATGGATTATGGCTCAACGCTTCCGAAAAAAATCAAAAATCCAAATAGAAAAAGTAAACATTATGTACGACAAAAACCATTTAAGGGTTCAAATAGGGAAGTGAGAGGTCGCATTTTAAAGACACTTTTGAACAATGGGCCGATGAATGAAGATGTTCTCAAAAAACATATCAAACAAAAAGAGCTCACAAAGAATTTACATACCCTCGTGAGTGAAGGGTTTCTAAAGAAACAGAAAGAGCGATACGCAGTTATGTAAAACTATGAAGCAAAAAGTAACGAATAAAATTTTAGAACTTCGCAAAAAGCGTGCGCGCATTGTAGTCCGTGAACTCAAAAAACTTTTTCCGCACGCGGGGATGATGCTCCGATACTCAAATAATTGGGAACTTTTGGTTGCTGTCATGCTCTCGGCGCAATGCACCGACAAGAAAGTGAATGAAGTTACCGCGTCGCTTTTTAAGAAATACCGGACACTTGATGAGTATGTTCACTCAACACCTCGTGAATTTGAAAAAGATATTTATTCAACGGGATTTTACCGCAACAAAACGAAAAATATTCTTGCCGCCGCAAAAATGATAAAAAAGGAATATGACGGGAAAATACCGCGAACGATGGGGGAGATACTCAAAATTCCCGGTGTAGCGCGGAAAACTGCGAATGTGGTGCTTGGAAATGCGTATGGGGTGGTGGAAGGGATTGCTGTCGATACGCACGTGAGACGGTTGTCCCGTCTTTTAGAGCTTACGAAGGAGAACGCTCCGGAGAAAATTGAGCGGGATCTCATGGAAATTTTTCCCCAATCTGAATGGTTCAATCTTACATATCGCCTTATTGAATATGGACGGAAATATTGTCCCGCCATACCCAGGCACAATCACACGGATTGCCCCCTAACCAAGGCATTGCATAAGGCACATGTTGTTGCTTGACACGATTTTCTTACGCGGGATAATAATTAAAGATAGTTTAATTTAACCAGCGAAGTTCTGGAGGCAATCATGTTCACTGTATTCATGTTTGTTGTCATACTCGCGATTTCATTTTTCTTCACGCTTCTCTTTTGTAATCTCGCGCCACGCGTGAGTCAGGAAGAGGAGCGAAACCTTCATCGAAAGATGAGGAAAGCTTCAATGCTTGAGATCAACCGTTTTATTAGTGCGCAGTTATGGCACGGATACCCTGAAGTTCGTCGGCGGAAGCAATTCGCACATGTAAGCTAATTGTTTTTCCACACATCCCCTGTCACTAACCATGATAGGGGGTACTATTTTGTACGTTGTATAAATAATGGAAAAAATAATTTTTAGAAAAGTAATCATTGCCCTTGACGGTATTTTACCACACAAGGCGCTTACTATTGCCCGTAAACTCAAGGGCAGTGTCTGGGGATTCAAAGTTGGCGATCTTCTTTATGACGACAGTTCTATAATTTCTAAACTCAAAAAATTTGGGAATGTATTTGCCGATGTAAAGCTTTACGATATTCCCAATACAGTTGCGAATAGTGTTAAAAAACTTGCCGCTCAAGGTGCCAATATAATAACCGTGCATACTTCCGGCGGAGTGGAGATGATGCGCGCTGCAAAACAAAACGCCGGGAAAAGTAAAATAATCGGTGTGACCGTGCTCACATCTCAAAACAGCAAACATACAAAAAAAGAAGTTCTCAAACTTGCAAAAACGGCTCATAGTGCCGGCCTGTGGGGGATAGTATGTTCCGGACATGAGTTAAGGATGCTCAACAAACAACCGGGAGTAAAAAAGATGATTAAGGTCGTTCCCGGAATAAGACCGCTTTCGTATATAAAAAAAGATGATCAAAAAAGAAAAATTACACCGCGGGATGCAATTAATGCCGGGGCAGACTTTTTAGTTATTGGAAGACCAATTACGGGAGCGCGGAACCCACTAAAGGCGCTAAGAGAGCTCTAGGGCTAAAGCACATTTTTGTTCCACAAAAATTGCTCGCCCGGTCATCCACCCTTAAGGATGGATGACTTAGGGGATAAGGCTTAGGGAGAAACTATGAACGTCGCACAATATATCTTTTGCGCGGGTATCTTATACGACATACGTATTATAAAATACATATTATAAAGCGTAATAAACTACGAGGGACCCCTTGAATACGGGGTTAAATCAGGAACCAAGAACTTTTAAGGGGTTTCTTGATTTACAAAACTCCCGAAACGCACCCCACGACATTAAATACTGCCCTTTTAATAATGGTCTTTTTTTATTATTAACTATACCCTGTAATGCTATATCCGGAATACTCTCATTCATTTGGAGGAAAATTACTGGGTATTGTCGCATATATTCACTATAGTACTTACCAAGTTTACTATTTATGCATCCTATAAGGTTGCGACGATTCGCCGGGTAGAATACATCCACGCAGAACCCTTTTTCGCTGTCATATACAAAGAAGTCTGCTCGTGTGCGCCGATCATCCGTAAAGAAGTATTCGCGGTGGACGAATTCCTTACCAAAAATTTTTTGCAGAAATTCATATACCACCAATTCAACTTTGTGCGCGCGCTCATTAATCGTTACAGCTCGTCTTGTACTATGCTCGCCAGTTCGAAGATCTATTTGTGTGGGAAGTTTCAACTGTGCTCGGAGCTCTATAAGACCACCAAATCGTCGTTCAATAGATCGAGCTGATGAAAGATAAGGATATGCATCAATTTCGGGTCCCGTTGGGTATCGATTGTGTTCTTTATAAAAATGTTCAAACCCTGCTTTCAGTTCTTCTAGTGTCCAAGGTTTTTGATAACCCCGTTTTTGAGTACGAAGTGACATATCCCGCATATTATAAAGAACTGTGTCGCATAAAGCAAATATGGTTGTGCAAAAATCTATCCCCTCTCAAAATAACTAAAAATAAAATTGGTTGCGGGGACGATAAAGTTTTGCCAGAGACCTTTTATAAGTCCGAGTGCCCACTGAAATGAATCTGAATTGACGATCTTTTCGATATCAATATTGAAGTACGTGATAATTGCGATCAGAACGATAAAAATAACGATATATTTTATAAATCCAGCCTGTGTATCATATGGCACGTTCATAAGCGATTTTTAGGCTTCTAAAGCTTCTTGAGGTAATCCATGGGGTTTAGGTATGCATTAAGTGGCGCTATGGGAAGCGTATATGTACCTCCACAAACTTTACTTTTGCGTGCTTCCACGTTTACCCCCTGTGTTGCATATACGGTGAAGTGCAGGTGTGGTCCTGTTGAATATCCGGAATCACCGCTGTAACCAAGTATACCACCCGTGCCGATTTCTTGTCCCTTTGACACACTGATCACCGAAAGGTGCGCATAGAGTGTTGAAAGTCCATTACGATGCGTTACAAGAACCCACTTGCCATACGACGCACCGCGACATACCAGATCCGTATCTCCGGTACCTGCGATGGTCCCCCCGGCGGCGGACTTGATGGGTGTCCCATATCCTGCGCCAAGATCAATGCCGTTATGTCCACTGCCGTTATACGCGCCGCTCTGCGCAAATGCCGTATTGCCGAAATATTGTGTAATACGCACATTATCCACGGGCCATGAAAGAACGCCCGAACCTTTCGCCGGCAAACTATTCGGGTCAATTGCGATCTTGAGTTCTGTCTCAAACGCCCTAAGTTCTTCCTCAAACGCATTTTTAAGTGCGAGTTTTTGAGCAAGAAGTTTTTTATAATTTGCCTCCTGGTTTTTGGTGGTGGTAAGAAGACGATTTTTTTCTGCTTTATTGCTTTCAACGACTTTCTTTTGATCCGCGAGCTGTTTTTTAAGGCTCACCAGCGTAGCGCGCTTTTGTTCTGTCGCCGTCTTATCCTGTTCCCGCGCGGCCTTAAGAGTTTTGACTTCCGCGATATTGTCACGGAGAATTTTTTGCAACCGCACGACGTTCTCAATGTCATCCCACACTTGCGACATATTCTCGCTCGCAAGCAGAAGTTCAATTAAGGTCTTGGATTCATCCTCATCCATAATGCGCAAGAGCTCAAAAATTGCGCTCGTATCGCGTTCAATTCTTCCCTGTTTATCATTTATTTCAATCTCAAGTTTTTGGATTGTGAGTGTCTCAGAACTTATTTTTCCTTCGGTGAGGCGTATATCAGCTTCGAGTTTTTTGCGAGTGATGTCTAAAACTTTGATGGAATTTGCGAGTGACGATGCTTGCGAGCCAAGATTGCCGATCTCTTTTTCATATTGCGCGATCTCTGCCTCAAGCGCCGCGATCTCTGTTCCCTTTCCGTCAATTTTTTGCCTCAAGTCATCAATAATACTTGCATTCAATAAAAAAGGAGATATAAAAAATAAGACCATGCCCAGCGCACATACAGGGTATATATATAATGATGTTAATAATCGTGTCTTACGCATTGCATAGTTCAATCGCATGATTAATTCGTGTGATTGCTTCTTGTTTACCTAAAATTCCCGCGAGGGTGAAAGGATCAGGAGATTTTTCTTTCCCCGAAAGAGCGTATCGGAGAGGCCATAAAACAGCCCCTCTCCCCTCTTGTGTCGCATAATCCCATAGAGCACCCTTGATTGCATCAGCCGTGAACGTAGTTTCGGGGATATCCTGTATGACATTCATTGAGTGTTCTAAATACGTTTTTACTTTTTTAAGATCCTTCTCGTCTTTCCATAACAATTTTTCTTTTGGATATTGGGGGCTTTCAAAAAAATACGAAAGCTCACCCTGGACTGCCATTTCTCGTATGTCTCCGAATGTGCTTGCGCGCTCGCTCAATACTAGAATGACGGGACCCAATGCGTTTTCGGAAAATCCAGGGAGGTTGCGAACGGTATCAGGAATATAGGAAAGCGCTCGACGAACAAATTCCTCGCGCGGAATTTTTTTCATATACTCACCGTTCATCCAGCGGAGTTTTTCCACATTGAATATGGCACCGCCTTTTTGTACTTTCTCGAGCGTAAATTTTTCAATGAGTTCATTCAATAAAAATATTTCCTGTTCGCCGCCGGGGTTCCAACCGATAAGGGCCAGGAAATTCACCATTGCTTCAGGCAAAAATCCCATATGCTGATATTCGGTCACGGAAACAGCGCCATGACGCTTTGAAAGCTTTGAGCGATCGGGTGCCAGAATGAATGGGATGTGCGCATATACGGGTCGAGGAGCATCCAGGGCTTCCTGAATAAGGATTTGACGCGGGGTGTTAGAGATACCGTCTTCGCCGCGTATCACGTGTGTAATGCGCATATCGAAATCATCAATGACAACCGCAAGGTTATAAAGAGGCGTATCAATATCCTTAGCGATAACAAAATCACCCAATTCGGTCGTATCAAAAGAGATATCACCACGAATAAGATCGGTGAATGTGATCGTCTTGTTGGGATTCTTAAACCGTATGACCTCACTCCGCTTTCCTTCCTCCGGGGTTTCTTCTTTTGAAACATATGCATGCCCATCAGTAATGAGTTTTGTGAGATATTTTTTATAAATATCTGTGCGTTCCGATTGCCGATATATCTCGTCATACGAAATAGAAAGCCACTTGAGTCCCAGCAGGATATCCTCCTCAAATTCTTTTTTTGAACGTTCTTTGTCGGTATCCTCGATGCGCAAGATTATCTCTCCGCCACGCTGTCGCGCGAATAAAAAATTAAAAAGCGCCGTGCGGGCTCCTCCCACATGAAGTACGCCCGTCGGTGACGGCGCAAATCGGACCCTAACCCCTTGATTTTTATCAGTTAATTCCATACAATTCTTTTGGATATTTTACATTGTAGCACATCGAATTACGGAGGGTCATCTGGTGAAAACAAAATGGAGGGCAGGTACCTATCTTAAGGTTCTCAGCGTGGATAAAGGTGATCGTTTCTATGTATGCAACGATGCCATTGCGGAACAAGGCGGGATATTTGTAAAGACTGTCACTCCGCCGCAAAGGCTTCTGAACGGGACGTACTGGTTTACCGGAAAGCTTCTCAAAAATTATCCCGATATCAAAACTCAACTTCATTCGGACGGGCTTTTCGCGGGCGAGGAAGCAAAGTTCGACTATGCAAACATAAAAAAATTAACCGTCGCGGAACGCCGACGTCTTCGCAGATAAGCTCCCGTGTATTGTATATACCGGGAGCTTTATTATTTCTAGCGAGGATCGGTTACTTATCGGCGTGATCTTTAAGTACGAGAATGATCTCTTGAGCTATTTTCTCAGCGGCGTCTGTTCGTGCAAATGATTGTGCGCCCTGTTTCATTTTTTCGCGAAGCGTCGTATCGGCCATAAGACGATTGATTTCGGACAAAATAAGGTTTGTGGTCAAGTTCGCTTCTTCAATAACAATACAACCCCCCGCGCGCGCATATGCGTACGCATTTTTTCGTTGGTGATCGCCATTAGAGTCTGTGATCGGAATAATTATGGAAGGAACACCCCACACGGCAATTTCAAAGATAGTTGATCCGGCGCGTGACACAATAATATCGGCGAGACCCGCCGCGGATTTAAGCGTCACTTCATTCAAGTATCCGTAGATCTTATAGCGATCCTTGTACGGGCTTTTACCCATAATGACCTCCGTCATATTTTGCATCGCTTCGAGATTTTTTTCACCTACTTGATGGATGATCTGAAATTGTTCGGTAAGGAGCGGAGCCGCTTGTGCGATTGCGTCATTGATGATCGCCGCACCTTGAGAACCTCCCAAAATCAAAATGATCGGAATATCTTCCGTGAGTCCGAGCATTTCGCGCGCGCCCTCGCGCATGGGAATCGCAATCTCGCGGCGGATAGGATTTCCCGTAAGCGCGGTTTTTTCTTTTGGGAAAAATTGCGCCGCTTCCGGATATGACACGGCGATACGGTGCGCGAATTTGGAAGCAATTAAGTTTGCACGACCCGGGACGCTGTCTGATTCATGAATGATGACCGGAATACGAAGAAGTTTTGCCGCGAATAGTGTGGGGAAACTAGCGTATCCCCCTTTCCCTACGATGATATCTGGATACAGCACGTAGAGCGTGCTCAATGCTTTTATGATGCCCACCCCGGTTTTAAAAAGATCAACGACATTCTTAAATGAGAAATAGCGTCTCATTTTGCCGGCATTGAGTCTTTTGAATGTAACGCCATTTTCAAACAGCAATCGTTCATCGTACGGACTGTCCGACATATAAAAAATTTGAACATCAATGAGTTTCTCGTGGTCAATGAGTTCATTAAGGCGCTGAACAATGGCAATGATCGGGTAAAAATGCCCCGCAGTTCCTCCACCCGTAAATACAACTTTCATGTTATAAAATTAAAGTTTAAAAATCAAAAATTAAAATCACAATGTAAAAATCAAAATGCAGTATTGTTATTATCTATATTATAGTTAAAAATATTAGGTTCCCCATCATGCCGCCACGGGGTACTCCCATGTCTTTATTTTTGAACTTTTCTCTGTCATTTTTCATTTTGATATTTAATTTTTACAATATTTCGACACTTGTAAAATAATTCCCGCTTCTATGAGTGCGAACCAAAGCGCCGTTCCTCCGTGACTTATGAATAAAAGCGGAACTCCCACCAACGGAACCACACCGAGCATCGATCCGATATTAACAAATGATTGGGATATCACCAGTATAACAAGTCCTGCCACAAGAAGTCCACTAAAATAATTGGGTGCATTTCGCGCAATATGAAATCCGCGTACTGCAAATGCAATGAAAAGCGCGATGATAATGAGCGCGCCAATGAGCCCGAATTCTTCCGCCGCAACGGCAAAAATAGAATCACCCACGGGTTCGGGAAGCTGACCGAACTTTT
>C687J35174_10012941_pt1 | contig 10144 bp, 13 predicted proteins | sample RifCSPhighO2_01_FD_35174 | JGI IMG/M metagenome (IMG submission 35174)
CAAAGCGCGCGATCCTGCCGTACGCACCGAGTGCCGGGGTAAATAGTGATGTGAATCTTTCATTCACGACGTCAGAGGGATCAACCAATACAAGATGAGAAAGGTATTTCTCTCGGGCACTACGCATGCGCACGACTTCTGAAAACAGCGCCCTCGCGAGCAGATCGGTTTCTGGCAGCGAATAGCCTATGATTACAAGGCTCTTACATGATTCAAGTTTGAGTCGGGCCTCCCGCCAAAGAGCCTTGTATGGGTTCCGATGAATCGGCTTATTCCATCCCGGGGGGCAAACAGAAATATTCTCTCTTACGCCTTTGCGAACCACGTATGGTCGATCCTTCAAGCGTACCTGGCGGTTAGCATACTGAGCCCACCCAAGGCTTCCATGCAGTTTAAGCAAGTGAACGTCACTCTTGCCCAGAGAATTGACTCCCCTGCTTTCGCGCCAGTGGCGAGCCCAGTCGTGCGAGATTCCAGTGACCTTTATCAAAAACCCGTCCCGGGGGTTCCAGAATTCGGCAGATTCAAAAGATTCTTCGATAACCAGGTCATAGTTAAAGGTAATGATCGTGCTACCTGCCCGGAGTCGTTTGAGGAGATGCTGATGGACAGGGCTCTTCAAAGGTCGTGGCGGTGATTGAGTCATGTCGACTGTAGTGTGGATGTAAACTCGCCTGATCAATTCCTCCAGATCTTTCTTCCTCCGGTCCCAATCGCGTGGCTGATTCTGTGATTTTGCGAAACTACCGATCCGCGCTCTTGTCTCTACTTCTCGATAGTATTCTTCAAGGCCGACATTGTTAGTTCTGCCATACAATTCCCAAACGGACTTCAGAACCTTTCGAGCAACCGCTCTAGTTCCCCGGCCTTCGATTTGGCCAGCGATCTCAAAAAAGTCTTTATCGACCGGCGGTGGAAATGACCTATCCGCAAAGGCACCACGTGTTGCGCCGGCCCCAAACAGAATTACGCATGGATTCAATATTTCGAGACGCCCCTTTTCACCTTTGGATGGCATTGCTGTCGTTTCCTTGACCGGCTAACAGGTGATCAAATAATAGGGGACGTATCACGGTTTCCATTCTACCTGAACGTCCGCAAGGGTCGCTTTCCGGCCAGGGGCAGCCACTGATATCGCGCGAGAACAGTCACTCAAAGTAGGGGTCAGCGGAGCGTCGCTTGCGGGTTGTCCGTTGCAGCGCCGGGTTGGGGCTCATCGCTTCCGAATACCTTCCAGGCGGTTGTGCCGATGCTTGTTGTCCAAAGCAGGGTTGAGATTTCTTGCGGCAACCGGTGTCGTCGTTTGTGATTCAGTACTATGGTCGGGCGCATAGAGGAGAAAGTTTTCACACCACTGCTGTTGTAGGGCGGTGAGCAGAAATAGATTAAAAGACATTCAGCTCGGGCGATCTTGTCCTCCCACTCGGGCCACCGTTTCTCGGTCATAACTGTCGTACCGCCCAGGCGACCAAGATAGGCGGTTACACCAGATGCTTCCCATTCCGTCCATTCGTTCTGATGCTCGCGCAGACGCTGACCAAACGGACGATCCTGCGCTTTGCCGATGTAAAGGAGAGAGTCTGCGCCGTTTACGCTGTGCGTGCCATAGAGCTGATAGATGCCGAAGTCGGCGGCTCCGTACATTCGCGTGACAACGTCCTCAACAGCGAAGGGACCATCCCAAGCGATCTCGATCACGTCCAGTGGTTCTGTCATCGGTCACACCTCTTCATGAGCCCCAACGTAATTCCGATGTCACATCTTGCCGTATAACCTGGCCACGTGTCACGTTAGCGGGCTATGGGTACAGCACCCTTCCTTACTTTCCCATGTGCCGCCACTCCCACGGTGGTACCGGGTTAGCATCCTTCCATAACCCACGGTGAGCGGCGCGGGCTTCATCCTCAGCAGCAGCATAACTCACACGATCCTCGGGCGGCTGATCCTTCACATAGTACTTGTAGTGCCACGCCATCCCCGCCTTTATCTGCTCCAGGCAGACGTCCTGCCCGTTTTGCAGAACCTTGCCGACGATGCGCAGGTACTTGTCGTGTTTACTCCACTCCACCGTTACCGGCTTGCCTGCAACCAGGTCGGCTAGATGTTTTTTTGACACGTTACCGTAGGCTTGCTTTCGCTCTGGCGCGTCAATTCCGGAAAGCCTTATCTTGTGCTGTTTGTTACCTGCATCGAGAACCGTGATGGTGTCGCCGTCGGCCACATGAACCACGCGACCAGATAAAGTCTCTGCCAGTGCCGGAAATGAAAACGCCAGCACGAGGCAGGCGATTATTGTGATTTTAAGGAAGCTCAATTGACTAGTCCTAACGTGTTGTTGTGCCGCGCCGCCACCGCAGCATCAGGAAACGGTGCGTCATCCCCGGCATCGGCACGAACAGCTTGTTAGGTTTGTCTCCACTCATCAGCGCGAGCCTTTGAATGTTGTACTGTCTCGGGTGAAAAAAGCTCTGGATGCCGAACTACCACGGCCTCAAAAGCGTAGTCTTGCAGTCCCATTTCAAGGAGTGCGGTATAGCCAGCAGTTTCTGCCTCACGATTTACAGCGCGCTCTACGGCCCCCAATATTCCATGCCTTTTGATCATTTGCCATGTTCTTGAGGCACGTGTTCTCCGACCGTTCTTGGCAGTGAGCACCTCTTCATAAGCGTAGATAGCTTCTAGGCACTCGCGCTCCGCCTGAGTTTTGGCGCCATAGGCTTGGGCACGAAGCTCAACAACCCTTTTCCGCGCTTCATCTGCAAGGTCACGGCGGTTTCGCTCAAGTGCATTTTTTGCGAACCGCTCGCATTCCTCCGGAGTCTTTAAATTGGCAACTCTCTCATCCATACACAGTAACGCACCTCACTTGTGATAGGCGACCCCACCTCCGCGCAATCCCAAATAACCCAACCAACCCTGAACCAAACAGCCAAAAGGCGGCGGGAAGTGGTACGGTGGTGGTTGGGGCTAGTAAGAAACCATTTCTTTGGCCCGTAAGTTTGTTGAAGGCATCCCCTACTATCCACCCATTATCGTTGATGCCATTTGCCCTAAGCAGTTCCCAGCCCGCATCCTTAGTGCTTGCGTCCAGTAAACTGTTGAGGTCGGTCGCGATGCCGCCATTCCAGAGTGTGGCGTGATTGGCAGTATTATCCAAGGGGTCAGACCACCCCACGACCTGACCGCTGCTGTTGAGTGCATAGGCGACACTGCGATTCCCACCCAGTGTGCCAAGATCGGTCGCGACGCCGTTATTCCAGATGGTGGCGTGATAGGCGGTATTGCCAAGAGTGTATGCCCACCCTGCGGCTTGGCCGACATTGTTGATAGCAAAGGCTTGGCTACTACTTCCGCCCAAGTTGCCAAGTTCGGTGATGGTGGCTCCATTCCAGATGGTGGCGTGATTGGCAACATTGTCTGAGGCGTAAGCTGACCCTACGACCTGACCAGCGTTATTGATAGCGTAGGCGTAGCTGAAAGTTCCACCCAGTGAGCCAAGATCGGTCGCGACGCCGTTATTCCAGATGGTGGCGTGATAGGCGGTATCGCCAATGGTGTTTGAATACCCTGCAACTTGGCCAGCGTCGTTAATGCCAAAGGCGAAGCTGTGAGTTCCGCCCAAGGTGCCGAGGTCAGTCATGGAGGCGCCATTCCAAAGGGTGGCGTGAGCAATGCTGTCAGTTACGTAAGGGAGATAGGAATACCCTACGACTTGGCCAGTACTGTTGATAGCAAAAGAGTGTGAACTCCCTCCACCCAAAGTGCCGAGGTCGGTAATGGTGGTGCCATTCCAGATGGTTGCATGATTGGAAGTATTACCAGGTATCAAGGAATACCCCGCTACCTGGCCAACGTTGTTGATAGCATAGGCGTCGCTACCATCACCGCCCAAAGTGCCAAGGTCGGTGAAAGTGTAATCAACCGCAGATGCTTGAAAGGAATAAAAGAGACCAACTATCGCCAACGCAGATAATTGAAGCCGCGAACAGCGGTTATTGTTTTTCATACCCCGCCCCCTAGTGTTCTTGTTGTAGCCATCTTCCGCCCCTAAGCAGCAAAACACCATTACTGGTGTGGAATAGGCGTTTATAGCGGGTATTGTTTAGTATCGGGCTGGCGGAAAATACGCTGAATACACCGGGAAGATGAAGCATGTGCGGCGGCGTCAAATTTAAGCACGAAGGGAAAATCCTGACGGTTTATTTTCCTAACCCGAAGGCGGTCCTTCCAGTGGCACTCAAGCACGGTGGTCACGAGCTGGTGACTTGGGGGCGACGTAAAGAAGAGGCCGGCAAACTCCCCGCCGGCGGTTGGGCGCGTCTTGATTCAATCAAGGCTGGCAAGTGGGACAGGTTCATACCCAAGCCGGTGCGTCTGGATCTCCAAGAGTTCATGGAGAAGGACACAGCAAAGAAATCGCGCTGGTATCCGCTTACAGGGAACTGGATACAGGGCCTTGTGGCCTGGGAAGGAGAAGAACGGCGTGTCTATGTCGTGACCATTGAACCGGAGTTAGAGGACCAGCGCAAGATTCACAACCGCTGGCCGCGCATCATGTTTGCGACTGCGCCCGCCGACTTTACTTCGTCACCTTCCCATAAGCCTTGATCGCCAAGGACAGGGACAGAAACGCTATCCCCACAGCAAAGTCAGCTTTGTTTCTGAGAAGTATGAAGACGGCCAGGTAGCCGATCCCGAGAAGCAGCGCGGCCCAAGAACCTACGGTTGTGAGACGTTGATGCAGTTTAATTGCGTTACTCCTGTTGATTGGTTAATGGAGCATGGGGTCATGGCAATCTGCGGCATTATGAGCCCATAGCCCGATCTCTAAAGCGGTACGGTACAACCCTGGGCGGCGGCTTCTTCTCTCTGATGAGTCCTGGGAATATCTCAGACATGGCCCACACAAACGCATCCGCCCGGTTGGGTGAGGTTGTGCCGACATAACCGGCGGTCGTGAATGAGCAGAGTTCATCTTCCAGCTCCGGGAAGTTGCCCGCAAACCTGATCTTGCCCTGCTCGGTGAGGGCCGATATGGGCTCGGCTCTCACGGCTTTACCACGTGAAGCAATTACAATCTTGCAGGGAGTTCTGGGACGTGCCGTCTGGATCACAAACCTGACCATTTCCCCGCCGAAATTCTTCTCCGCCACAATCAGGTCAGCATCCCATCGGTCAAAGGCCGTGGTCGCCACGTTCCCCCATGTCTTGGGACCGGCTTTCAGCGTGAGGTCTTCCAGGAGATAGGCGTTACCGTCGATGCCCAGGCCGACCACCACGATCCCGATCTCATCGTTATCGGTGTTGTCCTGGTCGCCGGCGCCGCTGGGATCGACAGCGACGATAATCCGCTGCATGTCGGGCAATTCCATGTTGATGGAGCGCCACTTCTCGATGGTTTCCAGATTCCACAGCGCGTTCTCGGCGAGATCCGCGAACCTACCTTCCTTGAACCTGATCCGCATGCGCGCGGGGAGAGCATCGAGTGTCTTGATGTAGTCTTCCGGCAAATTCTCCAGATTATCGGCCGGATTTATCTGAAGCGAGGCGTACTGATCCGGGTCTGACAGCATCTTGTTCGTTTCCGGGTCACGATGCTGGACAAAGAGCTTATAGCTCCAGTGGGCTTGCGATGGCGGGTTGCAATCATAGTACGCCTTGCGCCGCATCTGAATGCCAGTGCCGCCCACGGAGTGCGTGCATTTCTGGGCTAGTCGGGTCAGCGCCAGGTTGCGCGAGGCGAATGGTATTTGACTCGATTCGTTGAAAAAGAGACTGACATATTCCTGTCCGAGTATCTTTTCCGTGCGCTCCTTGTCATCCAAGCCACCGAACCAGACCTGAGCGCCGTTGGAGAACTCCGCAAACCAGTCGGTTTTATCAATCTTGCAGGACACTTCCGGATAGCACAACCGCATCATCTTGGGCCAGGTGTCGTGGATGATCGACACCTTCACATGATTGAACCGGAACCGCAGGACGGCATGGCGTGAGCCGGGCGCGGCCATCGCGCGCAGGGCGATCGTCCGCAAGATCAGGAAGGTTTTCCCCGAACGTGAGCCACCGAACAACATGCCATGGGTCGCATCCGAGCCAAACAAGTCGATAGCGGCATTCTGCTTGGTAGTGAGCTTAAAGGACACCCGCGTCCCTTGAGGCGATCTTGAGCGTGATCGCCCCACCGTCTCCCGTGCCTTCAATGGCCTGCGGAATCTTTCCCTCGATCCGATCACCCAGTTCTTTCAGGGCGGGAACGTCACCCTCTTTGGCCTTGTCGATCAGGGCTTTTGCCAAGGCTTCCATCTGCTTCTTGTCGCGCATGACCATGCGCCGAAGCAAGTCCGACCAGACTTTATTCTTCGATGCGTTCTTGTTGCCGGGTTGTGCGCCACTCGTAGCCATTTGATTCGAGTCCTATCTCCCTGATTTCAAAACACGATTCTCTTTTGCGTTAATCGTTGTCCTTGTTATTCCCTTATTGGCAGCGGTTATCAAGTCGCGCATCCCGCTTTGAATGATGCCTACCTTCTCCTCGAACTCATTCCGACTGATACCGCCCAGCGTTGAATATCGGCGCTTCACATTATAGAAGCATTCAATGTAAACGAACACATCCGTTCTGACTTTGTCCCGCGTCCACCATCCTTCGTGCGTGTTAACACGGTTACAAAATTTCATCGCTGCGATGTTGGGTCACACAATGACCGATGACAATGTGATGAAGCGAACACCGCGTGAATATAATTTGTGGTGCTCACTCAGAGATAAGGCAAGATAAAATGCTTGTGCCAGATTTGTGCCACACCCAAATTGGACACCCCGGATTTACCGAGGATTGAGATAGGGTTCGGGCGCTGACGGCCCTCGCTGGTTAGCTCATCTGCTATGAGCCGGACTGCATTGAACGTAGAATCGTATCCGCCAAGCCTAGGCTGATCACTGAAAGCCGGGAAACCCTTGCCCGGTTGGCTTGGCGCTCTTCTCAAGGGACAGCGTGAAAGGGGATGCGATGAAATTCGATTTCAAGGCCGCCGTTGAAAAAGCAGTAGAGCCCGTCGGCAAACGGGCATTCCATGCTATCTATAAGACGCTAACGGATGGATTGCCACTGGGTGGGATTATCAGAAATGAGATGTGGAAAACCGATCACGTTTCCCGACAATTGACCGAGAATGAATCCAAGAATGCTGCATGGGTAGCATTATGGATTGAGGAAGAGGCGCGTAATTCTATCGTCCGTTTGTTCCTGGATAAAGATTTTCGCGCAGCCTTGACGAAGGACATGCAAACTGGTCATGCACGAAAGATGGCAGGGGAAAGAAGCGCGCGTCGAACTACAGTATTCAAGGATGCATTGAAGGTGAATCCATCTAGACCGACTAAGGAAATCGTCTGCGACCTAGAAAGAGATGGAAAAATCGTAGATGAGGGTGACTATTATCTGATTGTCGGTGAAAGCAGCGACCGCAATAATTGGCAGCGCATTGCAAAGATCACCATCGATGCCAAGCTGTCCCGATTGCGCAAAGAATTGCGAAACACGTAGCGCAAATTGCATTACATGATTCGCAAATTACGATGATTCAATCCTCCAACGAAATGAGCTTTACTCGCTCCTGTTGCATCTTGATAGGAGTTGAAAGTGTCAGATACCTTAAAGCGGTTGGTACGACGTCGTGAACTTCGCAGCATAATCCCCTTGTCCGACTCCCATATCTGGGAGCTTGAGCGGGCAGGAAAATCCCCCAAAAGAATCCAGTTATCCCCGCGCTGTGTGGCGTGGGATTTGGATTTAATCCTTGCTTGGATAGAAAAGCAGAAGGCAGCGGGTAATGTTCGCTCTACTCCGCCAAATGTTCACCTGCGTAAGACAAGACCGGTGCGCCCTTGCGCCCAAGAAGCTGTGGCGCTCTCTACCACCTCTAAAGCACCTCAGGGTTGATCATGCACATTCAGATCAACCAACAATTCGCTCTCGGGTCTGACCGCCACGCCTGGACCATCAAGGAAAAAGTCACTCGCAAGCGCAAAGGCCGGCTCGTTGAAGAATGGCAAACAATCCTGTGGTTTGCCTCCATTGAACAGGCAGTACATGGACTCGCAAACCTTCGCCTACGCCAATCAGATGCCCAGACCGTTGCAGAGGCCCTTCATGAGGTAAATATCATCACGGCGGAGCTTTGCAGAGCCTTGCAGCCACATTTTGAGGTAAAGGTCAGGGAGGGACGATGCTGAAACTAACAAAAAGCCCGCCCCCACCTGGCAGTGGGACAGCGGGCCGAGACAAATTACAACAGAAACTAAGCGAACAAAATTCTAACACGGATGCGTTCAACGAGGCTATCGCGGCCGTAAAAAGAGGCTGGTCAGTCATTCCGGTTTGTGCGGATTCAAAGCGTCCGGATACTGCACTGCTTCCGGGTGGAAAGTGGGGACCCTATCAGAAAAGAATTCCAACCAATGATGAACTCACCGCGTGGAATGGTGCTGAAGCGTTCGCTGTTATCACGGGACCGTTATCAGGTGTTGTAGTGCTTGATGTAGATCCGGGCGGGAAGGAGCAGCTTGAAGGCCGTCATCTACCAGAAACGCCGATTGCAAGGACACCACGGGGAGGTTTTCACTACTATTTCAAACATCCTGGAGAACGCATTAAAACCTTCACGAACATACTCGGTCCGTGTTCAGCGATTGATCTGCGAGCAGATGGTGGGTATGCCGTCCTGCCTGGTGTTGAAGGGCGTGATTGGATAATCAGCCCTAACGACGTCCCGTTGGCGCCGCTGCCGGAGTGGTTGTTCGATCTTGGACGCGCGAAGTCCAACACATACAAAATCCCAGTAAAAAGAAACAACCACAGTAAAAAACAAAAAATATGTTTTACTAGGGCTACTTCTGTTGTTCCCTTCCCCGGCAACAAACTGGACAGGCATCAGTTACAGGCATATGCGGATCGTGCTGGCGTTGGTCTTGCAGTAGCTAGGTCACTCGGTATACCAACCGAAGGTTTGATTGAGAATGGATCTAGTGAAAACTTTCGCTGTATCTTGCCTGGCCACGCAGAAGACAACCCTTCCGCATCTCTTTATCGTCACCCCCAGACTGGGGCGATCCTTTATCGGGACTGGCATGGTAAGGATGGCAATCAATGGTATCCACTTGCAGTTGTGGCGGCCTCACTTGCTTATGGAAAAATAAAGAGACTCCGTGGGCCAGAACTCGCTACCTGGCAGATTCGTCTTCTCGTCGAGATCGGCATACTTAAGCCAGCGCCGGTGGAAATGAAGCCGCTTCCCGCCGATGCCACCGATATTGAACGAAAAGTCTACGATGGCTTCCGTCTCCTACTCGGCTGCAAATGGCGCTACTCGCCAAACGAACCGACGCCGTTTGCACGTAATTTTGCCGCCGCTTGGTGCGGGGTCTCAGTGGCCCAGGTCCGGTCAGCGATCAAAGCACTGCAAATGCAGTATCGAGTAATCCACTTTGTTGAGTGGTATCAACGCCTCCGTTTGTGGCTGCCAGCACCACTGGATGAGTTGCAATATGGCCAACTGGAGCTAGAAACCGGAGATGTAGCCACCGTCATGGTGCGAGTGAGCTAATCATGTTTCTTACTAACCAGGAGATCAGCGAGCTGACCGGTCTCCGGCGACCAAGCGCGCAGATCCGCTGGTTCAAGAATCGGGGATGGCCTTTTGAAATTAGTGCGTTAGGTAACCCAAAAGTGCTGCGGGTCGTAGCCATTGCGCGCTTGGGCGGATCACCGCAGAATGAGGAACCAAAGTTGAGGCTCAGAAATGCGACCGCGTAAAAATAACCGCAATCTACCGGCCCGGATGTACCTCAAGCATGGCCGGTACTGGTACGTTGAAAGAGGCCAGTGGCACAAATTGTCGAAAGACTACGCCGAGGCGCTTCAACAATACGCCAATCGCACGGCGGCGTCCGGCTCGGGTATGCCGGCGCTGATAGACCGTTTCCTGATTGAAGTCGCGCCCAAGAAAACCGCTAAGACCGAGAAGGAATACAAGCGGCTGGGAAAGCTGCTAAAGGAAAACTTCGCCGAGTTCCAACCGCGCCAGATCAAGCCACATCACGTTGCCAAGGCAATAGACGACGAGGCGAAAACGGCTCCCGTTCA
>C687J35174_10012942_pt1 | contig 10144 bp, 9 predicted proteins | sample RifCSPhighO2_01_FD_35174 | JGI IMG/M metagenome (IMG submission 35174)
AAATAACTCACATAATCGAACTCTTTGCCCTGGTCGGTAATAAAATTCTCCGGCTTTTGCAATTTACCTTCAAAATTTATTCTGTCCCCATATTTATATTCTTCATTAAAATTAGTTGTAATCAAAACTTTGACATGTTTGGCGATTTTAACAGTTAACTTCTGATTGTTTTCGCGAATATTCGGTTCGTCAACAACAATTCCAGTTAAATTTTCGCCAGAAATTTCCGGAATCTTTTTATCCGCCAAGTGAAATCGGAAAATTCCCAAAGAGATAAAAAGAAGGAAGATGCCTATGACGATACCCCATTTATTTTTGAAAATTAAAAAAAGAAAAATGAGAGCAATGGCTAAAATACTCAAAAACAATATTGCGAAAAAATTTATCGCAACAAAAGATCGCAAAAGCACTCCAATCACAAATCCAAAACACACCGCGTAAAAAATCCTATCCTGCATACCTTAAGATTTTTTTAGTTTCACCGGGTCATTATCCGCGAAGCTGGTGGCGATTAGGTCGGCGCGGTCGTTATATTTGTCGCCATTATGCCCTTCGACATAACTCCACTTCGGTTTAAATTCCTCATTCAATTTATAAAGCTCTTCCCAGAGTTCTCTATTTAATACTTTCTTTTTTTGGGCGCCCCGCCAATTTTGTTCTATCCAATTATGAATCCATTCCGTAATCCCCAAAATCACATATTTCGAATCTGAAATAATTTCTATTTCTCCACTTATTTTTTTTTCTTTCAAATATTTTAGTGCTTCAATCGGCGCGGTGAGCTCCATTTGATTGTTAGTAGCATGATCATTTCTGCCACCGAGTTCAAAAACTTTCCCTCCCACCATAAAAACCGCTCCCCAACCAGCCCGCCCTGGGTTTCCCCGCGCCGCTCCATCGGTATAAATTACAATTTTATTTTCTTTCATATAATGTCAACCACTCGAAGCCGCAGTTCTTCCTTCCCCCGGTAGCGCGAGAGGTCGAAGCTCGCAAGCAGATTGACGTAAAATCCTTCATGGATGGGGCTTTTGAATGAATCGTCATGGGAGAAGAAAGAGATTGCCTTTGCCTTATTGCCGTTTGCGTCAGAAAAATTTATTTCCAAATGTTCGCCTCCGTTTTTCCCGAATTTTTTGATATTTTCTATTTTCACTTTTTCAAAAAGAAAAATCGGCTTCGGATTTCCATAGCCGAAGGGCGAGAGTTTTTCGATTTCTTGCCAAGTTTTCATATTTACTGCTCCTAAATCAGTATTCAAATCATGATTCGTATCAGTATTTAAATCATGATTTCTTTTTACTTTTTGGAAATTACTCGAAAGCGCCTCTTCCAGAAAATGGATCTTCTCCGTATGGACGGTAAAGCCGCCGGCGAGCTCGTGCCCACCATAGTCGATGAAATATTCTTTGGTCTCGGTCATCAGTTCCACCACCGAAACCGAGCCGTCGGAGCGACAGGACCCCTTGATCGAATCGCTCTCATCTTTCCCCCAAACGAAAACCGGTTTCTGATACTCATCGGAGATTTTCCCCGCTACTAACCCCAAGACTCCGACTCGCCAAGAGGGATTACCGATCACAATTACGTCTTTCATGTCCCGCTTTTCAAATTTTTTCTTTACTTCACGTATAATTCCGGCAACGATTAGTTTTCTTTCATCATTAATTTTCGACAAATGCTCGGCCAGGACTCCGGCGCGTCCCTCATCCTCGGTTGCAAGAAGTTCAAACGCCCTAGTCGGGCTATCCATCCGGGAAGCGGCATTTAATCTGGGGGTTATCATAAAGTTAATGTCGTCTTCGGATAAATATCTTGGGTCGATATTCAATTTGGCGAAGAGTTTTTGCAAGCCAGGACGTGGAGACTTCCGCAAAACTTTCAAGCCAAAATAAGCGAGCGCCCTGTTCTCGCCCAAAAGCGGGACCATGTCCGAGAGTGTCGCCAGTCCGGCCATATCGAGCATCCATTTTTCCGAACCATCTTTCAATTTAAAATATTCTCCGTATTTTTTTATAAAAGCTTGCGCTAATTTAAATACAACCCCCGCGCCGGAGAGCATTTTTTCCGGATAACCTGCCCCGTCCTTGGCGGGGTCGTCGACTTTTGGGTTTAATATCGCGAACGCGCGAGGTAAATCAAGGGAGGCAGACCCTCCTTCGTCAAGGCTTCGGCGGGGCAAATGGTGATCAGTGATGATTACATCGACCCCGTCAACTTGGAGCTGGGCCACTTCGGCAACCGCAGTGATACCCAGGTCAACCGTTATCAGTAGTTTCGCCCCGGCGGCGGCAAATTTTTTGACCGCTTCTTTCTTTAAACCGTATCCCTCAAAATTACGCTCCGGGATATAAATTTCGAAATTTTTAAAATTTATTCCCCGAAATAAATCCCGTAATATTACCGCTCCGGGAATGCCATCGCAGTCGTAGTCGGCATAAATGACAATTTTTTCCTTATTCTCAATCGCTTCATATATCCGGACGCAAGCCCGTTCCATATCTTTCATCAGAAAAGGATCGTGTAGGTCACGCTTGTAGTCTGGATTTAAGAAAATATCAGCCTCTGTTTCATCTTTTATCCCCCGTTTCTCTAGGAGCGTTCTTAGTAATTCATCGTACTTTTGCATAAATGGAATTTTAACACACATAGTGTAGAATATATAAATATGGAAAATTGCATTTTTTGCAAAATTGTAAAAGGAGAAATTCCTTCAAATAAAATCTACGAAGACGAAAATGTTTTGGTTTTTTTAGATATTGCTCCGGTTAACTTAGGCCACTCCTTGATAGTACCCAAGAAACACTTCGCAAACATTTACGAAACTCCCGAAGAAACATTGGCCGAGATGATGAAAGCCGCGAAGAAAATCTCCAAAGCCCTAAAGAGCGAGCTCGGCGCGGACGGGATAAACGTGACCATGAACAATGACCCCGCGGCCGGACAGATTATTTTTCACTCGCATATCCACGTAATTCCCCGCCTCTCCGGCGACGGCTTCCCTCTCTGGCACGGCCGAAGGCCTTATCAAGAAGGAGAAATGAACGAAGTAGAGAAAAAAATTATTGGAGGGCTTTGATGCCGGGCAAAGTTCCNTTAGCCAAAAACTCCAAAGTTGCGCCGCCGCCGGTAGAAACAAAAGAGAATTTTTTCTCCATTTTCAGGCGAGAAACAAGAACGACAGTATTTCCGCCGGCAATAATACTTTGAGCTCTTGAACCGGCAACCAGTTTTAAAATCTTCGTGGTAGAAATATCGCCGCCCCTTTCTTCATAAATCCCTAAGGGGCCACCCCATAAAATCAGCCGGGCATTTTTAATAAAGGGCGCGATTTTTTTCACTGATCCCGGCCCAATATCAAAAATTGTTTCATTTTTCTTAATTGCGTTTATCTTTTTTTTCATCAACCCAGTACTTGTACGAACAACCACATCTCCAGGTAGGATAAGCTTTTTGCTTTTCATGATTCTTTTTAAATCCAAGTCAACTTTTTTATAAAGAGATTGACCGATTTCATAACCCTTCGCTTTCAAAAAATTATGGAGAAGCGCTCCACCGACAAAGACATAATCCGCAAGCTGTATATATTTCCGAACAAGGGGGATTTTATTCTCAAACTTTGTGCCGCCTAAAATAAAAAGAAACGGGTGTTCGGGATTCTTTAATACTCTGGAGAGGTTTTTTATCTCTTTTTCAAATTGAAATCCAGCGTACGATGGCAGAAATTTTGGCAGCAATACAATCGAGGCGTCATGTCGGTGCGATACCGGAAAAGCCTCGTTTACATAAATATCGGCGAGGCTCGCAAGTTTTTTGGCAAAATTTTTATCGCCCTTTTGCTCTCCCGGATTGTTCCTTAGATTTTCGAGCAGTATAACCTCGCCATTCCGCATTTCCTTTATCACTTTTTTGACTTTTGGGCCGATAACTTGCGGAACAAATTTAACTTTGACAAACTTCTTCATGGCTTTAGCCACAGGGGCAAGTGATTCCGCGCCCTTTCCCAGATGAGAAACTAAAACTAGTTTTGCCCCCTTTCCCTTCAAAAAATTTATGGTCGGCAGTACTTTTATAATTCGAAAATTATCCTCAACTTTGCCATTTTTTATCGGCAGATTAAAATCGACTCGGATCAGAATAGTCTTGCCTTTTATGTTTTTTAGTTTTTTAACGCTTCGCATATTTTTACGATCTCCGTGAATTCTTCCGCGTCCAGGCTGGCCTTTCCAGGAAGAAGTCCGTCGATCCCCCCGTTTTCTAGAAAATCTTTTGCGCTCTTCATGTTAACCGAACCACCGTAAATAATTCGCGTCTCCGCGGCAATCTCGGGAGAGCTCGCGTCCGAAAGCGTCTTCCGGATGAAAATTGCCATCTCCCGCGAGTCAACCGAGGTCGCGTCATGACGATTGGCTGTGCTTGAAATCGCCCAAACCGGCTCATAGGCGATGACAATTTTGGAAATTAAGTTTTTAGAAACTCCCTTCAGACATCTTTCGACTTGCGATTTTATAACACTAAAGTACTCGTGGTTCGCGTCTCTCTCTTTCTCCCCGACGCAGAGGATTGGAACAAGCCCGGCTTTGAGCGCGGATTTAATTTTCTTATTGACGAAGCCGTCGGTTTCTCCAAGTTCTCTTCTTTCGGAGTGGCCCAGAATCACGTAGCGGACACCAAGATTATAAAGCATCTCTCCCGACACTTCTCCGGTAAAGGCTCCGGCATCTTCCCAGAAAGCGTCCTGCGCGCCTAAAACAATTTTCCTGGAGAATTTTTTGAGCCTCTCTAAGTATAAGTACGGCGGGCAAACAACAATTTCAGTTTTTTTAATTCGAGAAATCCTCCTGGTTAAACCAATGAACAACTTCTCCGCATCTTTTAGGCTAAGCGGATTCATTTTCCAGTTGCCGATCACTATTTTCTTTTGCCTCATATGGCGAATTATATCATAATGAGTTAAAATAGAGACATTTATGGCTTTCGGCTCTGACAGAAAAATTTCTTTCCGCGGTTTTACATTGATCGAAACTTTGGTCGGCAGTTTTATTTTTCTGCTGGTGGCTCTCTCCGGCTACAGGGCGTTCGCCGCGCTGATGGACGCAGTCATTTTTTCACAAGCTAAAATTGCCGCCACCTCGCTGGCCAATGAAAGCATCGAAATCATACGCAATTTACCCTATGAGGACGTGGGGGTAGAATCTGGAATCCCGAGTGGGAAAATCCCGCGCAATCAAACGTTTGTAAAAGACGGCTATAGTTTTGATCTACAGACAACCATAAGAAATGTCGACGACCTCTTTGACGGCACAATCGGAGGAATTCCGAACGACTCTTCTCCGGCTGACTATAAGTCGGCGGATTTGGACATAACTTGCTCCAACTGTAAAATATTTTCTCCTCTTAGATTCACCACCCTGGTAGCTCCCCGCACCCTCGAAACTGCATCGAATAACGGCGCCCTTTTCATTCAAGTCTTTGACGCAAGCGGCCTTCCGATTCCCAACGCCTCTCTCCATATCGTAAATACAAACAAACCCGGATACGATCATCGATGAACTTTCTGACAACGAAGGGTGGATAAAAATCGTAGACGCACCGCCCGGCACCAATGCTTACAATATTCTGGCAACTAAAGAGGGATACTCCCGAGATGAAACATATCCCCCCGGAGGAGCGGCCGGACCGGACCCGCTTAAACCAGATGCCACAGTCGTTGTCCAGGAAGTAACCCAGCTGTCGCTCTCGATAGACAGAACAAGTTCACTGAATGTTTCCAGTATCGATCAAGCCTGTGTGATATCCCCTAATGTGGGCTTTTCCCTGACCGGCTCAAAACTTATCGGTGCGCCCTCGGTGCTTAAATACCCCACCCAAAACTTTACGACCGATGCTTCCGGAGGTTACCTCGTTTCAGATCTAGAATGGGATAATTACTCTGTTTTGCTCACTTCCATTTCTTACGACTTAGCGGGAGCAAGCCTTTTACCCTCCTTTGCTCTAAACCCGAATGAAAATAAGGCGCTCAATTTGGTCACCGTGCCGCATTTGGACAAAGCTCTTTTGGTTTCAGTAAAAGATCCCAATGGAGCAGCCATTGATGGAGCGACAGTGCGCTTGGAAAAAACCGAATTTGATGAAACCAAAAACACCAACTCCGGGGCCTGCCCGACGCCGGGGCAAGTTTTCTGGAACGGACTTCCGGACGGCGAATATACCCTAACCGTTTCCAAGACAGGATTTCAAACTTCGATTATCACCCCTCTCAATCTGTCTCTTCCTTGGCAAAATCAAATTATAATTCTGTCGCCTTAAAATGAAGAAAAAATGGCAAAAGCGAAAAGGATTTCTTTTACTGGAAGTACTTTTTGGTATTTCTATTTTTGTCATCGTGGCCATTGCGATTACTCTCTTCGCCCGGAACATCTGGATTTATGGAGCCTACATTTCGACCGGCTTGAGTGACGCCAACGACGGGAAAAACGCACTAAAAACAATTGTTAAGGAAATACGCACGGCCTCGGCCGCCGATACCGGAGCATATGTCATAAGTTTGGCCGCGTCGGACACTTTCACTTTTTACTCCGATATCGACAGCGATGGGCTTAAAGAAAAGGTTAGATATTTTTTAAGCGGTTCGGAGGTGAAAAAAGGGGTTATCAAACCTTCCGGTAGCCCGCTGTCTTATAATCCCGGGAGCGAAGCGATCTCAACTCTGATCTCGAGTGTAATCAATACCGATATTTTTGAATATTACGATAAAAACTACGATGGAACTACGGATCCCCTGACAACGCCAATCGATATGCCTTCCGTTCGCCTGGTAAAAATAACCATAAGTATCGATAAGGATCCGAACCGAGCGCCCGAAGCGACTACTTTTTCCACCCAGGTTTCAATCAGAAACCTGAAAGATAATTTATGAAAAAAGAAAGAGCAAATTTGAAGAGGGGCATAATTATAATCCAGACGGTAGTCTTTGCCGCCGTCGCAGTAATCATCATTGGGACGCTGGCCAGCTTCGCGGCTACCACCATCAAGGGCGGGCGAATAAATTTTAACCGCGAACAGGCGTTTCAAGCCGCCGAGGCGGGAATAGATTATTATCGCTGGCACCTGGCTCACGCACCGAATGACTACACCGACGGCGGAGAAGGGGCGGGACCCTATGTCCACTTCCTAAAAGACAGGGAGGGAAACACTGTCGGCCAATTTTCTCTCGAGATCACCGCGCCGCCCCCGGGTTCAACTAAGGTGGTGATAAGGTCCACCGGTTCGGCGACGGTTGATTCCTCTTTTCTAAGAACAGTTGAAAGTTCGGTAGCCAAACCGTCAATCGCCAAATATGCGGTGGCCGGAAACAACGCTTTTCGTTTTGGCGCCGGAACTGAAATTTTCGGCCCAATTCATATAAACGGCGGAATCCGCTTTGACGGCTTAGCCCACAACTTGGTCAGCAGCGCGGCTACGACCTATACCGATACCGACGGCGACGCCTGCACCACCACTAATTCCTGGGCGGTGCACACCTGTCTTTCTCCGCAGGATCCAACGTCACCAACTTCGCTTCCGCCTCGGCCCGATGTCTTTGAGGCCGGGCGGCTGATCAGCCAACCTTTAATTGATTTTTCCAGCTTTACCGCCGACTTGGCTATCCTTAAGTCAAAGGCCCAATCGGCAGATGGATTTTACCAGGACCTAGCTGGAACCGGATACGTCGGATACCATATAGTTTTAAAAACAAATGATACATTCGATCTTTATAAGATAAACTCCTGGGCAGATCTGGGAAACTGCTCCGGCACGAGTTCAAGCTGGAGCGTTGGTACGCAAACGCTTCAAGGAAATTACCCGTTTCCGGTAAACGGAATCATTTTTTTGGAAGACCATACGGTGGTGGATGGACAAATAAACGGCGCACGGCTTACTATCACGGCCGCCGACCTGATCAGCCCAATCGTCTACAAAAATATAATCATCAACAATGATGTTTCCTACACTAATTACGACGGCACCGATGCAATAGGACTAATCGGACAAAACGGCGTGAAAGTTGGAATGATAAGTGAGGATAATTTGAAAATCGACGGGGCGCTAATCGCTCAAAATAGTAGCGTCGGAAGATTCTACTATGTCGGTAGCAACTGCTCTTACAAAAATCGCTCCATTATTTCGCTATATGGCATGATTGCTTCTTTCGCCCGCTACGGGTTNGCNTACACCAACGGCACAGGATATGCCACTAGAAATATAACCTACGACGCAAATTTACTGTACGCTCCACCGCCGGATTTCCCGCTNACTGCCGACGAATACCAGATACTCTCCTGGCAAGAAACGTCNAACTAGANTTATTTTATCTCATCCAAAATCGAATACAAAGGNGAAATCATCGAGATGGCGAAAAAGCCGACACCGGCGCCGATTACGATCATCAGGACCGGTTCGATGATNGTGGATAGATTTTTGGTCTTGTTCTCAATTTCTTCTTCGTAAAAATTTGCGATTTGCGAAAGCATGTCCGAGAGTTTCCCCGTCTCCTCNCCGACTTCCGTCATCTCCGACATCATCACCGGGTAAAGGTTCGAGTGGGCTTCGAAGGCCTGGGAAAAGGGAGACCCTTTTTCGATTGCGAGCTTCGCCTCCCGCAGAACCGCCTTATAATAAATATTCTGAACAACGTCTTCGGTGATCTCGAGGGCTCGGCCGATGGAAACGCCGGCTACCAAGAGCGACGAGATGGTGCGGGCGGTCCGGGCAGTATTCAATTCCTTGGCTAGTTTACCGACAACCGGCAAGTGCAGAACGAAAAAGTCAACGTACCTGGCCATAAATTTCGCCCGAAAAAGAGCCACCAGTGAAATTCCGCCGAAGAAAATAAGAAGAAAAGTCAAAATCAAGTGATTCGAGAAAAAATTCCCGAGCGCGATGAGAAAGCGGGTCGAAGCCGGGAGCTCCACCTCGAGTTCCTTGAAGGTGCTGGCCAGGGTTGGAACGACAAAGGCAAACAGTAAGACACCGATAATCACCATCGCCGAGAGAATGATGCCGGGATAAATCATGGCGCCGCGGACCTTTTTGGTGAGGGCGTGAGATTTGTCCAGACTGACACCAATGTCGGTGAGCGCGTTGGCGAGATTGCCCGATTCCTCGCCGGCGCGCACCATCGAAACGAAGAGCTTCGAAAAAACTTTTGGAAATTTCGCCAGGGCCGAAGAAAGCGTCTCCCCGATATTGATATCAGCCGAGAGCGAAATCAAAATTTTATTGAGGGCGGCGTTTTTGGTTTGTTTCTCCAGCACCCCAAGGGCCCGGGCTAAAGAAAGCCCGGCCCGAAGCATCCCGCTTAAATTTTTACAGAAAATTATCTGCTCGGAAACGCCGACTCGGCCGATAATTTTTTGCAACAAAAGCGAAGGGTCAAAAGAGTGTTTATTTTTTTCTTTGATTGAGATCGGAGTACTGCCCCGCGAGCGCAGTTCATGGGCCAGGGTAAAGCGGTCGATCGAGTCCATCACCCCTTCATAAACTTCCCCAGTCTTTGATTTTGCTTTGTATGCGAATAACATGCTTGATAAACTTGATGAACTTTTTTACTTTATAACTACTCCGACACCACTCGAAAGACTTCCTCAAGCGTGGTGATGCCGAAGATTGCCTGGAAGATNCCGTCTTCGATCATCGTCATCATCCCTTCGGCCTTCGCCTGCCTTTCCAAATCATCNCCCGAGGCGCCTTTAATGATCATNTCCTTGATAGTCGGCGTAACTTTCATCACTTCATGAATGCCNACTCGATTGGAATAGCCGTCCGGCGAGTCTCCGCTCTTCACCGCTTTATAAAAAGGAACCTTCTCCCACGTATCTTTCAGTCCGATTATTTTTTCGGCCCGAAGCAGGCCAAGCATCCGATCTAGATCGACAAGCTTGGCCAGATTTTTCTCTTCCGCCGCGGAGAGAAAATATTTTTCCTTGTTGGGCAAGAGCCGGCGCACCAGTCGTTGAGCAATAATCGTCTTGACGGTGGAAATTATGAGGAAGGGCTCGACACCCATATCAATCATTCGAGGAATGGCGCCGGCGGCGGAGTTAGTGTGAATCGTCGAGAGCACCAAATGGCCGGTGAGCGAGGCGTTGACCGCCAGTCCGGC
>C687J35174_10012943_pt1 | contig 10144 bp, 10 predicted proteins | sample RifCSPhighO2_01_FD_35174 | JGI IMG/M metagenome (IMG submission 35174)
AAAAGGTTAGCATATAACCGCCAAAAAAGCAATTCACAATTGTTGTAATCAGTTTTGGACCTAGGGAGAATCGTCTTCCCACACCCCGGATGTTCCGATTCGCGAAGCCGAGCCATGTGGACCATGGGAGAATCGAACTCCCGCCACCCGGATGCAAACCGGGTGCACTACCACTATGCTAATGGCCCGGCTTCGCGAATCGAGAATTCTCGATTACTTTATTCTAATTTAAAATGATTCATCGGGACAAACCGGGTGTACTACCATTATGCTACAGACCCTAATTGGCATATCCTAGCAAAATTGTTACAATATTTCCATGCTTGATATTAAATTCATCCGCGACAATGCGGAGCTGATAAAAGAAGCGGCGAGGAAAAAGCACGTCAAAATTGATGTTGACAGGCTTTTGACTATTGATGAAAAAAGGCGGACGCTTATCGGTGAGATAGATGAGATGAGGAGAGTTCATAAAGAAGCTTCAGAGGGGCTCGTTCCGGCCGGAGCGGCGGGACTCGAAGGTGTTGACAGAGAAAAGCTTTTGGAAAAATTACGTCAGGATAAAGACAATCTTTCGCATAAAGAATTTGAACTGCGCACGGTGGAAGGTGAGTTTGATGAGCTGATGCTGGGCGTTCCCAACGTGCCCGACCCGTCGGTTCCCGATGGCGATTCGGACGCGGAAAACCAGGAAATAAGAAAATGGGGAAGCGTCAAAGTGGAGCACGGAAAAAATTATATGAATTTGATGCAAATGCACGATATGCTGGACACCGAACGGGGTGCCAAAGTTTCGGGTTTCCGCGGATATTTTTTGAAAAATGACGGGGCAATGCTCGCGATGGCACTATGGAACTTTACTTTGGAACACCTGATGAAAAAAGGGTTTCAGCCTTTTATGGCGCCTTCTTTGGTACGACGGGAAAATCTGGTGGGCACAGGCTGGCTGGGAGGGGCGGGTAACGCTTCGGAGGAAGATATTTATAAAACGCAGGATGACATATATCTTTCGGGCACCGCCGAGGTGCCGATGATGGGGTATCATAGGGATGAAATTTTGACGGACGCAGAACTTCCGAAAAAATATGCAGCTTTCTCGCCCTGCTACCGGCGAGAAGCCGGAAGTTACGGCAAGGATACCAAAGGTATTTTTCGGGTACATGAATTTTTTAAAGTGGAACAGGTTATTTTGTGCAAAGCGGACCATCAGGAATCCATAAAATGGCACGAAGAACTTACGAAAAATTCCGAGGAAATAATGCAGGCTCTGGAACTGCCTTACCATGTAGTTTTGAATTGCGGGGGAGATTTGGGGCTTGGACAGGTAAAAAAATACGATATTGAGGGTTGGCTTCCGTCGGAGAAAAAATACCGCGAAACGCATTCCGCCTCTTATTTCCACGATTTCCAGACTAGGCGCCTCAACATCAAATACCGCGACGCGGATGGAAAAATGCATTTCGCACATTCTCTGAACAATACAGCGATAGCGACTCCGCGCATTCTCGCAATATTTTTGGAAAACCATCAAAACGAGGACGGCTCAATCAATATCCCGAAAGCACTCCAAAAATATTTCGGGAAAGAAAAGATAGGATAAAAAAACCGTTCCGGTTAAGGCCGTGAACGGTTATTTGATTTTCTTGCGTTTAGCGCAATGCGGACGGCAAGCGCAGATGTAAAGCCGTTTTTCATAAGTACTTCGACGACTCCGAGGAGTGTCTTTCCGTCTTTCAGTTCCATTTTCGCGAGTTCAAATGTGTCGCTGTCAACTTCTCCGACCTCTGTGTCGTGCGAATAAAGCTTGATTTTTTCCATAAAAATACTGCCTTTCTATTCACAAAGCTATACATTTTATAGCTTCTGTCAATAGGAGCTTTTGTAAATACTTTATAATATAAGTATATGGATCTCAGGACATATCAAAGGCAAAAGAGCAAAGATGCTTTAAAGAGAAAAGCGATAATCGCTTTTTCGGTAGTGTTTTTTTTATGGCTTATGATCTGGGGGTCTTTTTGGCTTCCGTGGCTACGCATTTCCCAAATAAGCTCCGACGACTTTGTTTCAAAGGGCGAAATAGAATCGGCCGTCAGCCCTTACATGGCTTCGCTCAACTCTTTTTTTCTTCCGAATAACAATTTTTTCCTGCTCCGGACATCCGAGCTCGAAAATATTTTAAAAGAAAAAGGCGCCGGCATTGCCGAAGTTAAAAAACTGTTCCCGCAAACGCTCGATATTAAATTCCCGCAAACCGAGCCGTGGCTTATTTTTTGTTTGTCATCCGAAGCTTTAGCGAAGGAGAGCGGCCAATGTTTCTATGTCTCTAAAGGCGGAGTTTTGGAAGATTATGCTCCGCAATTCAGCGAAAAGCCGCTTCCGGAAATCATGGCCGGAGGCCAAAACGGCAAATTGGGAGATGGCGTAATTTCCGCGGAAGAAGCGGCATTTTTGCGCGTTGTGTTTAAAAATTTGAAAATTCTGGATATATACCCGTCAGAGGTTTCTTTTAAAAAAGACGAGGTAAAAGTTTTAATGAAAGAGGACTGGTATTTATTAATCCCAAAAAATATGTTCGCGGATAAAATTTTCGCCGACCTGAAGCTTTTAATGGAACAAAAAATTAAAGAAGATCGTGCCAAGCTCGAATATATAGATATGCGCTACGAAAACAAAGCGTTTTACAAATTGAAGTGATTATGTTAAAAATACCTCAGGAGGAAGATCTTTATGAAAATTGGCTTGATTTGGATTGGTTACGGCATAGCTGTTATCGGGGTTTCTTTTGGAACAGGGAACGGCGATAGCGCTGCTGTTGTCGGTATAATCGGAGCACTTTGTGCAGCCGTAGTTACTATATTTGTTATATGCGCTGAGAATAAGTAATCTTAAGTATCATCTATTCATATTCCACCCCCGGCAACAGGGGTTTTGTTTTTATAGAGATACCTACAACGCACTTGGCAACCCGGTTACCAAGCGCTTAGTCGATCTTATAGATCAAAATGGACATACCGGCCTGCATCTGCGGGCTTTTGTTTTTCTACCGCCCACTTGGCGGCTCGGCCGCCAAGTGCTAGTATCAACAAATGAGAAAACTTAAATTCGTAAAAGGCGAGTTTTACCACATATATAATCGTGGCGTAGATAAACGTAATATATTCAATAACGAATATGATGTGAAACGCTTTTTACAAAGCATGGATGAATTTAATACAGTTAAACCCATAGGGAGTCTTTTTGAAAACTCCTTTGTTAGCGAGGAGATAAAATCTAAGCGAAGATCTAAGCAGTTAGTAAATTTTATTTCTTACTGCCTAAATCCGAATCATTATCATTTTATATTGGAAGAGTCTATGGATGGCGGAATAAGTCGGTTTATTCATAGATTGAGCGGAGGATATACATGGTATTTTAACCAGCACAACAAAAGAAGCGGAGCTCTTTTCCAAGGAAAATTTAAGGCAAAGCATATAGACTCAAATGAATATTTACTCAATGCAAGTATTTATGTAAATTTAAATTACAAAGTCCACCAACTTGGCGGCCGAGCCGCCAAGTTGGTTAAATCAAGTTGGGAAGAATATATCGGTAGTAATGCTGAAATTTCAATCTGTAAAGAAAAAATTATCTTAAACCAATTTAAAAATAAAAGTGAGTACAAGGCTTTTGCATTAGAAACTATGCCGATATTAATAGAGAAAAAAGAGAAAGAAAAAGAATTTGTCGATTTATTTATCGAAGATTAGCGCTTGGCGGCTCGGCCGCCAAGTTGAGTGGTTAAATACAAAACTCGATATTGGCATGCGTTTCGGAAATGGAGTGTTTTACAAGTTGTGTTAAACATGCTAAAAAATATTCAGAAAGACAAGATAATCGATGAGAAGAAAATACAGGGTCATGGCCTCAAGGCACGATATTCCCGAACATCAGGCTGGAACAAACAAATTTGAAGGTGTTGATGACAAAGAAACTGACGCTAAAGCCATTGAATGGTTTAATAAAAACTTCAAATACAACAAAAATTATAGCTGGGATTGGCTACACTTGTTGAGGATTGATCAAGAAGAAGAAATTACTCTGATCGCGCACGACGACCACCCTTAGTCGATTTTGTAGATCAAAATGGACATGCCCCCCCTTGCATAAGGGGCCAGCCCGACAGAATCGTTCTGGCGGGTTTTATTTTTGAGCCAGGAATAAGTGTCTTCCGGCTTAATTGCCGCGTCGTCGCATTTCTCGGGGCAGGAATTGTATCCGGCCTGCGAACCTACAAGTGAATTAATTGAGACGGCAAAATACGAGCCTTCGGGCGGAGGGCCTTTTGCCGACCACCACGGCTCATACTTGTCTTCCAAATAATATTCCGGATCGCCTCCGCCGAAGTAGTCCAGATAAATCTTATCTATATTTAATTCTTTCGTCCGCGTTGCCAGTCTTTTTAAGTCCTGTCCCCAGTCATAATTGGAATCTGTGGCGACATAATATCCTTTTTCGGTCCCTCCGCCTAAAATATTAAAAAACGAAAGATAATAAGGGAACGTACCGAACATATTTAAAGCCATTAAAAATAAAACAAGAAAAACAAAAAAATATTTCGGCGCGGGCTTAAGATAACTTTCATAGAAAGCCCTTATCCATTCAAAAAATGTTCCGGGCTGTTCAAATACAAGCGGGCGGAGCCAGATGAATATTTCACGGGAGACCAAAAAATAAATGAAAGGAAAGGTCGGCAAAATATGTCTGACACCGATATTAAGCGGGTTTAAAATCGAAACCGTCCAATAAACCGCTATGAAAACCATTCCCGCAACAAGCGGAAAATTATCGTTTATCCACACTTTTATCGCGGCGGAAGATTTTTCTCCGCGTTTTATCTTTCGGAAGGCAAAGATGAGGGCTAAAAGAGAGAATAGATGAAAACTCAATTGTTCTTTTGTCAGATAAATTACGGGAAAGTAATAGCGCCAGCCTTTCGCGGAGACCTCGCCAAGAAAATATGCCGTGTTTCCTCCGGCCGTGCGGCGTGCGGTCATAAGGAATCCAAAAANATATTGGCCAAGAGGGCGAGTTACAGGATGAGCAACCAACCATGTATCGGCGTCCACTACGAAAGGCACTTTGTAGCCTTGAAGCATTGTTTGGGCATCCGTCAGATTTTGTTCCATAGGATAGTTCCATGTGTGGTATGCATACACCGTCCAGATTACGGCTAGCGCGATAAGTCCGGCGACGAAAAGCTGAGCCAAGGCCTTGGCGGCAGATTTTTCAAGACCGTTTTGAAAAACCTCTGCCTGCGGCCTTTTCTTAATCCAGCGCCACAGCACAAATAAAATTCCGTAAACCGGCAGAAGTAAAATAAGCGAAAATTTGAACATAAGGACGGTGCCCAGCACGAGTCCCAGCCAAATTGTTCTTTTCCAATCCGGGCGTTCCAAAAATTTTAAGAAAAAAACTATTCCAAGAAAAAATCCAAAAGCCGCGCCTATGTCGGTGGTTACATAGCGCGAATGCGCGAGCACGGTAGGGGAGAATGAATAAAAAAACAAAGTTAAAAGCCCGACTCGGAAACCATAGTATTTTTTTACCCAGACGAAAAACAGCCAGCCGAAAATTACCGCAAGTAGCATAATAGGAAGTCGTGAGGCAAATAGTATTTTATCCGGATTATTTCCATATTCGTAAAGAAGTGCGTGGCCTGCCTGCCACTGGCGGTCGTTGACGCTTGGATTTTGCCAAAAATCCTGCCGGAGTTCGAATTTCAAATTCATGAAAAGTAGAGGCAGGGATGCCAGGTCTTTTATCAGCGGAGGATGCTCCGGATTTAACCGTGAATCTTGATATTTAAGGGCGGTGTATCCAGAAGGGATGTGTGCCACCTCATCAAATGTCGCCGAATCGTTCCGGGAAGAGCCGAGTAAAAGGATAAGCATCACGGCAAGCATTAAAATCGCCAAATAATTTAAGTGTCTTTGCATAAATTATTTTTCTAAAATTATGAATCCGGGGTCGCTTTTAATATTAATACCGGGCACTTTTTGTCTTATCTCCTCATAAATTGATGGGTTAGATTCGACCGGGATAATCACGCAATGCGCGGAGCAGTCTATTTTATCTAACTCATTTTTGCCCAAATAATAAATGTTTTTTTTGCGCTGTTTTGATTCAAAATAAGTATCCGTGATAAAAACGACCGGCATAAATGATTGCGGGCGTTCGGTTAAGTCCACGCTGTCCGTGTTGTTCGTGACTACGTATTTTTTAATGTTTGGCGGCTCGTTGTTCAGCCAATGGGCTATTTTTGTAATGTCTCCATGGAATGAACCGTAAACTTCCAATTTCGGGGCCCAGCGAAAGAAATATTGGTTGAATGAATTTGAGGCTACGGCGATAAAAAAAACGAATAAAACGATTTTGAGTTCTTTGTATATACGGTGAATCTGTTTTTTGCGCTCAGGGAAATCAATTTCCCATTTTTCAAATTTCATATTTATACGGCCGATCAGTAATTCAAGGCCAAGCGCCGCAAATATCATTGCCGGCGGAATGAGTACTATCGCGCGGAGTGCGTGCGGAAGGCCTTCAGAGGATATTACGACAGGAAGCATCATTATGAAGAACCAGAATAAAATAAATTTGTGCGCAAATTTTATTCGCCTTAATGTTTCCCAAATACCGAGCAAAAATAAAATTCCTACCGGCCACCAGAGCTGGGAGGCGCCGCGGAAATTGTGCCTCCAGTTAAAGTCGCCGAAAAAATTGAACATTTGGAGTGTTTTTGCGATATTTTCTGAAAATTGCGCGATTGGATTTGGTGAATTAAAAATTGATATCGCCGAAGTCCGTCCGAAAAAGTCTGCGGGGTTTTGGGCAAAATAAATTAAAAGCGGGGAAGTGGTGACCAGCGCCATAAAAATAAAAAGAACAATAAGGCACGGCGCGCAAAACTTGGCGGTTGAACCGCCAAGTGGAGGTTCAACCGCCTCTGCCTGGTTTTTATAAAATTTCCAAAGAGGATAGAGCGCTATCAATGGCGCAACGCGGTAGGCAATGTAGCTATGCACGCCGAGGCCGAAAACTAGGCCCGCGAACGCCATTAGGACATCGGGCCTGGACAAAAACGCAAATAGCGTCTTGCTGCCAAATTTTTCAAGACCCGCATATTCGCCTGCTGGCGAATTGCTAAGTCCCTGCCTGCCGGCAGGCAGGTCGCCGCCGCCGCGCTGCGAAAAGTCTTGTAAAATTTGCGGCTTCGTCGCTTTCCTTATCGCCTTCAGCAACAAATAAAACCCCCAGACCAAAAAGAACGGCGCCATGATTGCACGAAAGCCGATGCGCGAAAAATTGATATGCCAAAAAGAAGTTGCCATGAAAAAAGCGGAGAATGCGGCAACGCGCCATGAAAAAAGTTCCTTAGTCATCAGATATAAACCCAAAACCGTCAAAACGCCGAATATCGCGGAGGGCAGTCTTAAAACCCAAGGTTCGTGTCCAAGCGCTTTTACAAACAAAGCCTGAATATTTATAAAAAGTCCTTCTCTTCCGAAATTTTCATGATAAAACACTTTCCATTGCCCGCCTTCCAGTGCCTGGATAATATTTATCCCGTTCATCGCCTCGTCCGACCAAAGGCCCGGAGGAACGTTTTTTATATCGTAGAAACGCAAAAAAACCGCCAAAAACAAAATAACAGTTATCCCCATCAGCGATTTTTTCATAATTTGATTCTACCATATTTAATGCCGTTTAGTTTGCGCTTTAAACGGCAACGTGCTATTAAGATAGACAGATACATGGAGACAAAAGATGGCATCAACACCGCTCATTATTTATCATCGTGGACGGCACGGAAAAGTCGGCATGCGGGAGATTAAGGAAAATACCATAGAAGCGTTTGAAACCGCGGTCGCCGAATACGCGCATATGATTGAATTTGATGTTTGGACAGGGCTCTGCGTCTCGCATGACCCCGGCCAAAACAGCAACGCTCCCACGTTGGCGCAGGCGTTAAATGCAATCGGCGGGCTTTCCGGCGTGAACGTGGAAGTTAAGAGTCCGAAAGCATTGAAAGAGGCTCTTGCGGTAATAAAGTCGGCGCTGAACTCAAGATTGTTTTCTCCGAAACAAATCGTTATCTCTTCTTTTCACCATGCGAGCGCGCTGCTTGCGAAAATAATGATGCCNCAGCTCCGCGCGGGCATTATCACGGACGGCGTCCTTGAGCCGGTCTATCTTAAATGGCTGCGGAAACACGACATTGATAATCTCCATATTGAGTGGATGAACGTTTATATGGACATGGAAAATGATTGTCGGTTCCGCGACTACGCGCGCTCTCTGGGATTTGCTATCTGGGTGTGGACGGTGAACGACCGCGAGAAATTTGAAGTGATGAAAAAATACGGAGCCGACGCGGTTTTTACTGACAGACCGGATATTTTGAAATAATATAGAAATGTTTACAACCTCCGATTCTTATCGGGGGCGTTTTTTTAACTTGACTCATAAGCATAATAATTGAGACCATTAACTTAGAATCAGACAATTCCAATGGCTTTCAAGGTAACTATAGAAGACGTTGAAGCTATTTTTGAAGTTGCGCTGGGGCCGCCCGAGCAAACTTTGATTATAGGCAAGGCGCCTTTAAATAAGCCAGCTCTGAACATAGGGACATATATTAATTCTGACGGAGAGCATTACATGGTCTGGGCCATGATCATTGTGTCCGTTGAAGACAGAATGAGCGAAGCAATTTTAAGATTCTTGCATAAGAAGCTTAAAAGCCTCAGAGTGGCCGATACGCTTTTCATTTTAAATGAAAGCGGCGAAGCGGAACTCTCTGTAGAATGGCGCAGAGTGCGCGTTGTAGCAGGCGCGGTGAATCTGCCCGTTCAGCACACAATGGTCATTTCAATGGGAGAGGCCTCCGGACTGAAAAGAAGGTCTTTTACAGCTTTAGCGAAGTTTTCCGAGGAAATGGATTATTTCTCCTTGTTCGTAGAATCAGTTATAAATTATTTTTACGACGCGGTACGGATCAAGGCACCGGAGATAACGATGTTCCTCCGTTTGTTGAGGCCTTGGGAGCCGGAAGACCGCGAAGATGATTTTGAAGAAGGCCATCACACGGATAAGAAAGAATTTGATGAAAAAGCGCTGGAAGCAAAAATCACGATGCGGAAGCCGAAATTGGCATTCTCTGAAATCGGCGGACAGCCAAAGGCCAGGGAAGAAATGGAAATGCTTGCTTTGGGGCTCCGGCATCCGGAAATCTATAAAAAATGGGGTACGAAATTACCGAAAGGGGTACTGCTATACGGCCCGTCCGGCACAGGGAAAACCTTGCTCGCGGAAGCTCTTGCGGCCGCCGTTGACGGGAATTTTATCAAGGTGGACGTTGCCGATATCGGTTCAAAATGGGTCGGTGTCGGGGAAAAAATGATGCAGGGAGTATTTGACATTGCGAAAAAAAGCAGGAAATTTTCAATAATTTTATGCGATGAAATAGACGCGTTAGCGTCTAACCGCAATGATTCGCATGAAGCTAACCAAAAAATAGTCGCGGTTTTATTGAAAAATCTTGACGGCCTTGAATCGGCGCCGAACATTATGGTAATTGCCACGACAAACCGCATTGAAAGTGTTGACCCCGCGTTTCTCCGCCCCGGACGCATTGACAGAAAAATTAAAGTGCCGATGCCTGATTTTATCGGCAGGAAAGAAATTTTTAATATTCACGCGCAAAGCTCGGAAAAAGATGCCGGACGCCGTCTTTTTGAAATAGCAGACTGGTCGGATATAGCTTTTAAAACCTCCGGGTTTAGCGGTGCCGATATCGCGGAGATTATCAGGCGCGTGACAGAAGCAAAAGTTAGAATAGAGCTGAAAGCGGTGCCAGCCTTCACTCCCGGTCTTGTTAGCTCCGAGGAGGTATTGAAAGAAATAAGAGAGTTTGAAAGCAAAACTAAAGGCTCAAAACAGATAAGAGGCTTCAGAAAAAACCCCGCGTAATGACGGGGTTTTGTTTTTTGTATCATTTGGTCATAAATGTTAATATAAATGTATTATGGAACAACAAAATCAATACGACGCCGCATTACCCGAAAGACTGGCGGCCGAAGAAAATGCCCGGAAAGAAGAAAGAATC
>C687J35174_10012946_pt1 | contig 10142 bp, 11 predicted proteins | sample RifCSPhighO2_01_FD_35174 | JGI IMG/M metagenome (IMG submission 35174)
GATGTAAGACGGCATACCAGAAGGCATATATGGATCGATCACTATCATTGATGGTTACTTCTGATACGTATCCGTTAAACAGTAAAAAAAGTGCAACGGATGCCCCTCCAGCGTAGGGTTCAACATAGTGACCGTCTTTGTCATTGATCTGGTTTTTCTCACACAAAAGCCCTATGAACTTGGCAAGTTTACTCTTCCCCCCAGGATACCTTAATGGCGAATAAAATTTTTTCATTTCGTTTTCTTCTTCACCGGTGCAAATGAGCTCCATAAGGCAACAAAAAAGCTATCGAGGTTATCCCAGTGCTTTTTCAACTCGCTGGGTATTGGAGATGATTTATAGTCGTGGATGAAATCATGAAATGTGGTGACTGATAAAATACTATTGTTATCCCTCGTAGCAACCTTTCTTATTTCTTTTAACTTAACCTTTTGCTTCGCCTTCTTTGTGTCTGCCTCAGTTGGGTTTGAAATGTTTTGTTCTCGTAGATACTTCTGTGCGAGCTTTTCTTCTAAGTGATCGACCACCTTGAGTATTTTACCATCGAGACGTGTGTCAGTCTTAAGTGAGATGCTGTTTTTTTCGATATAACAATCGACGGAACACTCCATGAACACACGAAATAAAACGGCGACGGCGTTAGGTGTATTGTCGACTTCCAACTTCTTCTTTAGTTCATCGTATATATCATTGAGACGTCGATCTTGAATGCTAAAGGAAGAAGTAATGAGATACCTTCTCAATGTAGATAGAGGGCTACTTTTACCGCGAGGGCCGGACACAAGAGTTTGTCCTCCAAACAAATCACTCTTTGTACTCTTTTTTACCTCATTATCCACATGCTGCGCATCAGTTTGCTTCAACTTCTTTACGTATTCGTTTATGGCATCGATTTTATTGAGCGAACGTGAGTCAACATCTTTTCCATTAAAGTCTTTCTTTGACCACACATTAAAGGCAACAATTTTCAAAAGATCATCAAATATTTTCCGGTCCTTGATCTGAAGACGTCCATCTTCTTGAACCTCGTACCCTAGTTTCGTCCTAGCGGCTGCACTATCTGTAATTCTGTAAAAAGTTGTTACAAAGCCTTTACCCAATACCGATTCTTTAATCGCTTCGGGAAGAATCAGTTCTTTCACCGCATTAGCAAGCGCCACGCGCACAATATCTCTCGTCTTCCCGTTAGAGCGACGAATCGCAAAATGTCTGCGCTCTGGTTCGCCCCACCCGACCTCATTATTATTACGATTGTGCTTTCTATCTACATACCTAAGACCTTCGTCTATGTCAGCAGTGATAATTGCCTCCAATGGAAACCCACTTGTGATGCTTATACGCTTTTTCTGCTCTTCAAAGTTTTTTACAAGAGCATCGTTCTTGGCAAGAGACGGGTTTACCAAGAGCTTATAAGCAGCCAATCGTCGGTTGCCCTCGAGCACTATCTTTTTCCCGTTAAGTTCCAGTACCACGATTTTCTCAAGTTGCGGTAAATCAAAGTCATTAGCGACTTCTTTTACGAAATCGGGAATTTTCAGTTCCTTTCTCGCAAGGAGGTACTTGATGAGTTCTTCTTCAGTCTTCTTGAAATACTCCTCGGGGAAGCGCGGATTCTCATCCCAGAGTGACAGGTCTTTGATCGCAACCTCTCCCTTCTTCCATTTTTTTGTATCATTAGTCATAAATTCTAATCATTTATTACTGAAAGCTCGGACCACCTCATTGAAGGTGTGGAGTTTTTTGTCGAGCCCTTCCCATGCCTCCTGTTTGATATAGAGCATGTTATAGGTAGCATTGCGCTGGTTTGCGTTCACGTCGTCGCACCACTGTTCAAGGCGTTTTATCTTCTCCACATCGTCCAGATCCTCACGACCTTTTGTCTCAACCACGTAGTACTCCTTTGGAGACACCTTCACGACGAAGTCAGGATAGTAATCAGAGATACTTCCGTCAGCGTTCCGGTAGTCGATCTTGAAGTGCACAGCGAAGTAGTTTTTGACATACGACACAATGTCTTCGCAGCCCTCTAAGAAGGCGGCGAACTCGAGCTCGAAGTGACTGTCGCCAATCACTTTATTAAACACACTCTTCTTCGGCACGATATATCCTTGGTCCTTCACGACGAAAGGACGGCTCTTACTGATTTTGATATAGTCGCGAATCTCTGCCTCTCCTTTGTCGAGTACAGTTAGTGTGTTGATTTCTTTTTTGAACGTCTCAAACACCGTGCGTGATGCTTCAATCTCAGATAGATTGCGCAGGTCATTGAGATTATCGAGGTCAATGTGCTTTTCAAACAAGTACTCTTGAATAAACTCTTTCACTTTGCCATAGAGGATGTCATAGCCGGAGATAAGCCGGAGATCCTTCATAATGACCTGTGTGAAGTATCCAATGACACTCTGATAATTCGGAATGAAGTTGCTATCAAGTTCGGTTTTGTGAGTCATTTCTCCACTGGCAACATCGCGGAAAACAATCTCTCGTTTTTCCGCCTCAGTAAACTCGCGCACTGCAATCTTCTTGTGTCTGAATTGGTCTGGCTTTAATCCCGAAAGGTTCTTGTACTCGCGATAGATTCGAGGTGTAAGGACCGGTATCTCAATATCGAGCTTCTCTATATCCTTCTTGAGGTTCTCACGATCTATTTCCACGACGAGAGGGGCTTTGGGGCCGCTACCTTCACCCATCTTGCGGTGCTCAAGTTCTACACCTTCGCTCTTAATCGATTCCACGAAGTCCATAAAGGCATCCGTTCCTACGACACTGACAAATTCCGCAAGATCGGGATCTCTGTACATGCGACGAAGCCCACGCCCCAATGTTTGTTCCGGGAGGATGTTGCTCTTTGAGGTGTATGCACGCAAACCGACGATTGTAGTGACATTACGTACATCCCAACCTTCTTTAAGCATAAGGACCGAAACAATAACTTTGTAGGGACTATCGAGGCGATCTATGGAGTTTGCATCATGGCGCAGTTTCTTCAATTCCTCCTCGTTCTTTCCGCTTACGCTTTCAGAAATCTCGCCGTTGTCCTTCGTGTGAATGACGAGCACCGCACCTTTCAGTTCCGCGTAGGTGTTCTCAAGATACTCTGCTACTTCATCGCAGTTCTTCGTGTCGTCTGTCATAACAAATAGGACCGCCTTCTTTCCCATTTTTATATGTTCGTCGTACACCTTCTTCCACTCAAGATAGCCGAGGTGGATATAGTCTTTATACTTCTCACTGTATTTCGATGTCTTGTGCTCCTGCAATTTGGCACGACTTGCGGAGTCAGGCAGAACCGGATGCTTTACGACATTCTGATGAATAGCCTCAACGAGTGGATAGTCGGAAACTGTCTGAACGAAGATAGAACCCTTATCGTGCCTAGGGGTAGCTGTAACGTCCACTTGTAACGCCAAGCGATCTCCTTTCATCACGAGGCGATTGTGGATGTCTTCTATTGCCTTAAACCACGCCATTCGTGGATCGTGGATGTGGTGTGCCTCGTCGTTAAGAACTACGAGCTCATCAATGTTGCGCACAATGTCTCCTAAATCTACTTTTGATTCGTTGGTCTTACCTGCCGGTTTAGTACCGAGGAAGTAGTTAGCAGTGTCTTCGTCTTCAAAACTCGAGGATTCAGTAGCGCCCTCATATACACGGTGAATGTTGGTGAGGAAAATATTACCGGTCTTGCGGACTGTCCCTATTTCATCTTGCACATGAAGTGTCATTTGAAAATCGTCCCGCCAATTCTGCCCCTCGTAACCATTGTCGGGGAGTATAGGATCTTCAAAGAAAATCTTGAGTCCATCGAAATCGGTGCGGATGCGATCAAGCACGATGATGTTCGGAGTAATAACCAAAAAGTTACGGGCAAGCTCTGAACCCTCTTCATAGTGCTTGTGGAAGTAGCTCCATGCAAGAATCAGTGAAAGTACTTTGGTCTTGCCGGAGCCGGTAGCCATCTTTACGACGTAGCGTGTCCATGTCTCGTCAAACTGACCGGTACGGAGATAACCTGATGCGTCGAACTTCATCAATTCATACTTGTCCCGTGCCTTGGCGACCTCGTAGAGCCATATAACGGTCTCTACCGCCTCACGCTGAGCAAAGTAATACTGAAATAGGAAGGTCTCTCCATCTTTAGTCTCCATGGGGTGATCATTAATGAACCACCATTTGAGAAGTGCGCGGCTAGTGTCGCTTGCTCCTTCATAGTCAGAAGATCGCCAATCGCGTACCTTCTTGCGGAGTTCCGCAACGAGAGGGGGCAAGAGCTTCTCATGGCCCTGATCACGCAAGGTTTCGTCAGCAGGAAACCACCGCGTTGCCGGATCAAGTATCTCGTATGGTGATTTGGGAAATTTGGGGTGGAGTGCCATGGTCGTGAATTAAACAGTAATTTCTATAATCTTCATCGTGTCATTGCCGAAGATATCCACGACCTTTACCGCTATCTTCCTCTTGCCTTTGCCAACCTCCTGAGAAACACTCGTGAGCTCGAGGTTACGCTCTTTCTTGGTACGGAATGACTGCCATTCGTTTTCGAACACATAGCTGCCGGTCCACGCTTCTTCGATGGCTCCGGTGTCTGCGTTCTTAGTGCGCACAAACTCCCTCTTACTTTCAAAGTTGAAGTCGATAGCCCAGTAGTCGATCCAGTCGGTCCATTTCTTCGTGAGTACTTCGCGTCCTACGATACCGTCTTTGTCCTTTGATACTTTTATGATTTGGCCGTTCTCTACAATGAGTTTCTTCCCGCCGGCCTTGAGGTTCTCCTCTACCTCTTTAATGGAGTCTTGATTGTAGAAGACAGAGAAGTCCGTAAGCTCTATTGCCACCGATCCTTTCTTCACTATTGGCTTCACTTCGATGTAAGAGACATCGTGAAATACCACCTGATTCTTTTCTATGGCTCGTTTGTCGAAGACATCGCGAGGAATGTATTTGAGCGCAAGATCGATGCCTTTGCTCTTTGCTTCTTCTTGGATATTAGGAAACAGACCCATCTCGAATTCGAAGGCCAACACATCTATTTTTGTGATTTTCTTCTCAACACTTTCTTTGATAACGGCCTCCACGAAGAGTCGCGAGACAGGTAGATTGATAGGGCCAATGGCAACAAGACGTGAGTTTTTCTTGCCGTGGAAGGTTTTGAAACCGTCAAACGGCTCTGCTTTGTATGCTCCGAGAATCATCGCGACAAAGTCCTTCTCCTTCTGTGCAATCTGTTTTTGCTTGTCTTCTTCACGCAAGTCGGGATTAATACCTATATAATGCTGACGCTCGTACTTGCCGAGGTTAAGAATTTCAAACGCACGATAATCTTTACCAGCTTTCTTGAGCTCACGCTGAACGCCAATCATGCGCTTGCGAGACGTATGTATGGCAAATTTACCAAGATCACTACCGATCCATTTACGACCAAGTTTCTCTGCCACCGCAAGAGTCGTGCCCGACCCGGTAAAGAAGTCAGCCACGAGATCGCCTTCGTTGCTACTTGCCTTGATGATACGCTCAAGCAGCGCCTCCGGTTTTTGTGTTGGATAATCTAATCTTTGAGTAGCTGAAGCTTGGAGCGCAGAAATATCCGTCCATACTGTTCCAACCAGTGAACCTTTTGATTCGTCTAGGTAAAGCTTTGTTGCTGGCCTTTTTTCCTTACTATCGGGGTAATAAATAAGACCGGCTTTATCGAGTTCCGCCATCTTCTCTCGTGAATACCTCCAACCTTTTTTGGGTGGCATAAAACCCTTCCACTCATACATCATGTTCGGTCTCGGGTTCGGACTATCTATTGGACCTAACCTGTAACGGCGGCCATTTTCATCTGTGAACCTGTAGCGAGTTTCGATGTCCTCCTCACTTTGTTCTATATATTGCTCATTCCAAATAAAATCTTCACTTTTTGAGTAAAACAAGATGGTGTCTGCAATCGCCGCCCAAGATGTCGCATCGTTGTGAGTCCGAGTTCTCCGCCAAGTAATCTCATTTACGAAGCGGCCAGCTCCAAAAACTTCATTCAAAACAATCTTAATAAACGCATTTACACGCCAGTCACAATGTATGTAAATACTGCCGTCTTCGGCGAGTAAGTCACGCGCGAGAATCAGACGCTCATAAATCATTGCAATGAAAGAATCGGCACCTTTGCCCCATGTATCTCTATAAGCAAGCTCCTCCAATACAGATGGTTGCTTAGTAAATGCCTCGTCTCCAATTTCAATCTCCATGGAAAAGTCTGCGCCGACATCGAATGGAGGGTCTATGTAGATTAATTTTAGGCCTCCCTGTTCTTCAATCTCTTGGCGAAGTGGACCGTTCTTAAGACTCGAGAGAATAAGCTTGTTGTCGCCCCATATGAGCTTATTCGTCCACCCCTTGAGCTGGCGCCCGCGTGGGTCAACATCAAAAAGGGATTTTTGAAGCTTGAGATCTTTTTCACTTCTCGGCTCGTCCACCTGCTCAATAACTTGAAATGGCAAGACGACGTTGGTAACGTCTGATGTCTTTCCATTCCACACAAGCTCTACCTCTTGCTTGTCCGCGAAAAGAAGGAAGCGGTATTTATCCGGCAGCGGTTTACCAGCTTCAATGTATTTTGCTATATCTCTTTTTTCGTTATCGGAGAGGTACATAATTATTTTTGCTTGAGCATCTTTAGCACATCGCTCTTCCGGTATCTTCTGTCTTTGCGTGTACCAAAGCGAATGGCCTTGAGGATTCCTTTGTTGTCCCAGTTCCGAAGCGTGTTGGGGTGGCAATTCAGTAGCTTAGAAGCCTGCTCAAGGGTCAAAATCTCTGATTCTTCCTTCATATGCTCACTTACTATAACTTGACAAAGCGTTAATTACAACCGGACCCCAACAAAAAAGGCGGTACCCGTAATGTGGATACCGCCTTAATGTTGGAGACTTATCTATTCGACCCTCTCGACACTATGGACTTCGAGACAGCCTTCGCTCATCTCGATTGATGTTTCCTCCCAAAGCGTGCCGAGGTAGATATGCGCCTCAATTTTCCTTCGAGCTTCTTCAGCAGTGTCGGCTTCAATCTCTACCGGAAGCAATTCTGCTTCTGAAAGCCAGATTCGGTATTTCATAGCAATACCTATCGTCGAAACGATTCAATCATTTTCGACGCCTCTGACTTGGTGAGCTCACTTAACTGCGCCTCCATTCCTTCTCTCTCATCATCTTCATCCACGTTTACTTGGATTAGCTGACGAAGATACTCAATCTGTTTGGGAGTTGCAATGTCTGACTCCTCATCTTGCACTTTGTAGGCACTCGACGGAGCAGAGCCGGTACTCGTCCATGGGTGCGGGACCGAATCTGGACGAAACACATCCAAAATCTTTGTGGACCTGACCACGGCGTCAATAAGGGCCGCGTTGAAGGCGAAGTTTATTGTCCTCACAATGAAGCGGTTAACTTGGTTAATAACGGCCGTACCTCTGCCTTGACCCACCACCTGGTCGCCCTTTTTGATGGTGCAGAGGAAAGCTATGAGCCCCGGAATGTGCTTGAGAGTACTAGCAGTCTGCGAATCGACTTCGAATGTTGCGCTGAATTGGTATGTCCCGAGGAGCTTGTTTACCTCCCCGCGCACGGTATCTGATTCAGCGACATTCTTGGTCTCGAATGGCTTCTTCTTGCTCACTTGGAATGGTGACGGGATTCTATTTTTGTATGCTGTTGCGTTCATGATGTTTGTTTACTTTTTTAATGGTGATAATGCCCGGCTGATAATTGACCTCTACGGCTGTCCCTATCGAAAAGCCTGCTCGCGGGAGCAGGTTGTTTACGATGCGGATCATTGCCTTGTCGTTCGTACACGGAGCGCGTACTACTGTCATTCGTCTTCCTGTCATGCGACCTTCTCAACCTGACGCTTATGGAAGAGGTTCACCGTGCGCTTTATCTTGCGTACGATGTTGTCTTTCTCGTCCTTCACTTCGACAAAGGTGATGGATTTTAGAGCCTTCTGGCCCTTGCTGACGACATATCCGTGAGCAACCCACGAGCTATAGGGCATTGCATCGGTGTGTGGATCGAACTCCTCCGCGCACTCACTACCCCAGCGCTCCTCTATCTGCTCCTTGACCATCTCGTAGGTTTTTTCACTACCCTTGTACGGGCTGGTAAAAGCGATCTCTTTAATGCTTTTCATAACTTATTTGCATGCCAAACACGCTCGACTGCACGTGCTATTGAAGGTAGCTGGCTTAATTAATTAATTCCTTCTATATCAATCAAGTAGTAAGTATTTGTGCTATTGGGGGGTGATTCGGTAAGGGGTGGTAGACGAAGTGAGGAGGTAGGATAGGCTACCCTCACGCGGGGCGGACATGAATAGGAATTGGGTCCCTTTTCCACTCTGAATATCAATGGTCACAAAAAATCCTCGCAGTTTTTTGCAAGGATGAGTCTCTGTCTATAGGGACTCTGTTACGATAAAGGTATGTCTTGGACACCACCTACAAAGCATTTGCGGAAGAAAGAGCTATTGGGTAATGAGCGCTTCTACCGGCTTCTTTCAGAGCACTCTAATTACATCGATCCTGAAGTAGCCGGTAGTGTCTACTTGAGCATGGTTTATATAATTGTAGATGAGTTGCGTAAGCACAAATTCATCCGTCTCCCTACATTGGGTGATTTTGCGCTTGTGAGACAAAAAAGTCGTCCAGCACTGGTCGGGAGATCGCAATGCGTTATTGATGGTTTTGAAGTACTAAAGTTCTATCCGAAGCATAGTTTTCGCGGCTATTTCAACGAGCGTCAGAAGATACAGGTTCTCTCTCACATGCCACCGCCACCAATTAATTCGAATTAATTCAATTAATTAAGCATCCCTTTTTATCGGGACGATTTACCCTACTTGAGGTCGAGGACAGAGAAAAAATAAAATAAATACCATTCAGGCGAGATTTACTGTAATGTTTAGGGATGGTTAATAGTGAGATGAAAAAAAGGGCAATTCTTGAGCTTTTGAAGAAAGAATATAGTCGCACTAGCCGGTTCTATGGCGGTACACCAAAACATGCTTTGACCGTCAAAATACATCTCGACAAGTTCCCGCAGACCCTAAAGCTGACATCTCTGGATCTCGCCTCACTCCTCGTTGAGATTGAAAAGGAATATAAAGGCAAGGTAAAGGTGCAGCCACTCAACGATAATAGTGTCCGTGTAAAGCGCGATTATTACCCCGTTCGTGTTAATCCGAAAACTTTCTCCCATGAAGCACGCGCCACGAAGAAACCATCAGTCAGTGAACACGATGGTTTTAGGTGTTTGTCTCTCCCCGGACAGAGACAACTCATACGCGTTGGCAGAGTAGGTTCCCTGAAGGGAGAGCTATTCGCGATAATGACCGAGAATAGGAGGTGGGGTACCTTTCAGAGCGTTGAATATGTTCTCGAAGAATTAAATCGCCGTGTAAAAGACATGCGTACGATGGGCAACAGTTCGCCTGAGAAAATTAGAGAGCACCTGAAAGAGCTTAACGAAACCTTATATGATGGATGTAAGAAGCGCGTGGAGCGCATAGGAGACTGGCCAAAAACCGTTGGCATCATCTGGGGCAATAGCCTTTGGAATGCTGTGCTCCGTATTAGTCGCGGTGTGCCTACAGTGGGTTTTGCAAGAGTGGCAATACCCACCAGGACCAAGAAAATAACTAGCAAGTAAGGGCTTAAAAAGAAAACTCTTGTTTTCATAACCCACCGACTACGAAAGTAGCCGGTGGGTTGTTTCTTACTTAGTGCATGGTCGATACACCACGCACAACAGGAGCATCACTCACCGATAAAGAAATCGCTGAATACCAGCGGCTCTTTAAGGCTGAGTTTGGCATTGTGCTCACAAAGGATCAGGCACTCGAGAAGGGTCTCCGTCTCGTGCGCTTATTGCGTGTGGTGCTTAAAGGAGATGAGAAAAATATTACCCTTAACACATAAAATATATGAAGAAAAGAAATCAGAAGAAATATAAGTTCGCTGGCCGGTCATTAAAAGACCCCTCTGCACCACACAAGCGCGGAATAATACATATGCGCTCAAGTCACTGGGGTAATAGCTTCCTTACACAACAGACACTATGTGAAAACTACCGCGACCAAAATAATATCGAGCTCCTTGCTGACGAGT
>C687J35174_10012953_pt1 | contig 10138 bp, 20 predicted proteins | sample RifCSPhighO2_01_FD_35174 | JGI IMG/M metagenome (IMG submission 35174)
CCGCGCTTCCCGCCTCGGCCAACAGAGGCCTGCTTCTTCCATTTATGAACTCTTTTTAAAGTATTATGTTGCATAGTGTTATTTAAGATTAGGAACGCGCCGGTTTAAGCTGTTTAAGAGCTTCAATTGCCGCTCGAGCGATGTTTAATTTATTCTTACTGCCTGACAGGATCTTGGCATTGACATCTTTAAGACCCGCAAGCCAAAGAATGTCTCGGAGGGCGCTTCCGGCGATATTGCCGCGCTGCGGCGCCGGCATGATTTTTACAATCGCACTAGAATATTTGGAGTAAACGGCATGCGGAATCGACATTGTTTTAGTCACCGGAACCGTAATCAAATTCCGTTTGGCAGCGCGCATCGCCTTGTCGATTGCCAAAGCCGTATCAACGCCTTTCCCCGTGCCAACGCCGACAACCCCTCGATGATTACCGATCGCCAAAACCAAACTGATATTGAATCGCTTGCCTCCTTTGGTAACACGAGCCACCCTGCGGACCTGAATCGTCTTCTGGTCATACTCGGATCTCGGCCGATCATCGCGGCGTCTTGGACGGCGTTCGCGGTTTTGAACGTTTCTGCCATCTTGAACCCTGGGTGCAACTTTAGCAACCGGCGCAACTGGTGCAGGATTAGTATTTTCTGTTTTATTTTTTTGTTCTTTTGAATCTTCCATATTAATGATTTTCTTAATTAAAACACCATGCCAGCTGCACGAGCCGCATCGGCCAAAGCTTGGACTTTTCCGGCATAAACATAACCCCCGCGATCAAAAACGATTTTGGTAATCTTTTTATCTTTCGCTATTTTGGCGATCATTTCCCCTACAGCTCTGGCTTTCTCCATCATCGTCTTTCCTTTCATTTTCCCTGAAGAAGCGGCGGCTAGAGTTTTTCCGGAGACATCGTCAATCAGCTGAACATACACATCTCGATTCGATTTGAATACCGAAAGCCGCGGGCGCTCTGCCGTACCGCTCACTTTGGCGCGCACCCTTCTGTGGCGTCTTTCAATTTTATCGATTTTTGTTCCAACTTTACTCATATTTTATCGGGATTATTTTATTAAACCGTTTTCTTGCCCTGCTTCCTTCTAATTACCTCGGTGGCGTATCGGATACCTTTGCCTTTGTACGGTTCCGGCTTCTTAACGGCACGAACGCGAGCGGTAAAATCGCCAACCTGTTCAATATCAAAACCGGAAATCAAAATACCGTTTTTATCGGAAACCACTTTGATATCTTTTGGAATAGTGATAGAGACCGGATGAGAATAGCCGACCGATAGAATAATTTCGCTACCCTTAACGTCGGCTTTATAGCCGACACCTTCTATGAGCAGCCTCTTTTCAAAACCTTTATTCACGCCTTCAATCATATTGAAAATATGAGAGACCCAGGTGCCCCATAAAACCGGTGATTCTGGTGTCTCTTTTTTCGGCTTAACCGAGACTTCAGTAGGCGTAACCGAAAGTTCCATCAAAGGATGAAGAACTCTAGTTAAAGTGCCTTTCGGTCCCTTTACGCTCAAAGTCGAACCTGTGACTTTGACTTCGGTGCCTGGAGGTATAGCTATTGGTTTTTTGCCTAATCTTGACATGATATTTTTACCAAATCTCAAACAATAATTCGCCGCCGACTTTTGCTTTCCGAGCTTCTTCCCCGGTCAAAACACCTTGCGGGGTTGAAACAATGACTTTTCCGTATCCATTCATCACTGATTTTATCTCATTGGCGCCCACATACATCCGCTTTGATTGTTTTGACAATCTTTTAACGCCTGAAATTCTAGGTAGTTCTTTTTCGTAGATCAAAGCCGTCTCGATTGAACGGGAGCGTTTACCCTTTCTCGAGACGTCGCCGATGTAGCCATTCTTGCTCAAAGTCTCGGCGATTGCCAAGGCGATTGAAGAATACGGGAAAGTCACCGTGGCTTTTTTAGTCTGGTTGGCGTTCTTTATCCTCATTATGATGTCATTTATATAATCCATTTGTTTAAATTAATTATCTTACCATGATGACTTTCTAATACCGGGTATCATCCCCTCATTGGCATATTCCCTGAAACAGATCCGGCACAGACCAAAATCGCGGATAAATCCCCTTCGGCGTCCGCAACGGAAACATCTTCNAATCACTCTGGTCGAAAATTTTGGTTTCCTTTTTGATCTTGCTACTGTTGATTTTTTTGCCATGATTTTATTGAAATATTGTTATTTTATTTTTTACTGAACGGAATACCTATTGCCGTCAAAAACGAGGTCGCCTCGGCTTTCGACTTGGCTCCTGTTGTAATCGTCACTGCAAAACCGAACACATCGCGCAGTTCTTCATCGCTGGTTTCAGGAAAAATTGTATGCTCACGCAGTCCTATCGTTATATTACCCATATCGTCCACCGATGATTTCGAGATACCCCGAAAATCTTTGGTGCGCGGAAGAGCAACATTGATGAGCTTGTCCAAAAAGCCGAACATCCTCATCCCCCGCAAGGTGACCTGGAGGCCGACCGGATCGCCTTCTCTTGACTTGAACGAAGCGATGGATTTCTTGGCGGCTCGGACGGCTGGTTTCTGGCCGGCAATCTTGGTCAAACGATCTTTAATCAATTCAATCTTTTTCTTGTCTTTAAGAGAGCCAATGCCGGCGGAAATAATGACCTTAACGAGGCGCGGTGATTGCATCGGATTGGTGTAGCCGAATTCCTTCTTTAAATTCTCGTAAGTATTGTTTTGTAATTCTTTGACTGATTTCATGTTATTTAAATTTCTTTTCCGGAAACGACTCCAACTCTGACCTTTTTGCCGCCAATTTCCTTATAGCCGATCCTGGTTTTTTTACCTCCCGAATCAACAACCATCACTTTTGAAACATTGATGGGCATCATTTTTTCAACCATTTGCCCTTTCTGATTTGCCTTATTTTTTCTCTGATGCCTCTTCTTAATGTTAATGCCTTCAACGACAACTTTAAAATCCGCCGGAAAAGCCGCGATGACCTTGCCCGTCTTGCCTTTATCCGATCCTGAAATCACTATTACATTGTCGCCTTTTTTGATATTCATAATTGAATTTTATTATTTATTCGCGTCATTCGCGCGCATTCGTGAATTGGCGTCGCGCTAAACTATTTCACTGGCTTTAGAAGCAATCGACTGAAAACCGGCCTCCGCAATCTCGCGCGGAATCGGTCCGAAAATTCTTCCGGCTAACGGTTCATTCTTGGCCTTATCTACCAAAACAACGGCATTTTCGTCAAACTTGATATAGGAACCGTCGGCCCTGCGATAAGGTTTTCTCTGTCGAACAACAACCGCTCGAACAACGTCTTTTTTCTTAACGGCTTTTCTCGGTTCGGCTTTCTGGACAGACAAAACCACAAGCTCGCCGAGTTCGGCGTAATGCTTTTTACTGCCACCAAGCACCTTGAAAATCCTGCCGATCTTGGCGCCGGAGTTGTCTGCGATTTTTACAATTGAACGTGGCTGGATCATATTGTTTTAATTAATCACTTTAAACCTTTTATCTCTTGAAATCGGCGGGCAGGGAATAATCGTTACAATCTCCCCTACGACTCTTGAATCGGCTTCGTCGTGGGCCTTAAACCTCTTTCGATGCTGAATATATTTACCGTATTTCGGATGCTTTACAATCCTTTCTATGGCAACAATCGTACAGTGATTCTTGCTCGAAATGACACTGCCTTTGAAAGTTTGGACGGTCTTTGGTTTTTTTGTTTCGGTTTCCATTTTATTTAAATTATTTGTCATTCTGATTATTTAAAACCGTCAAAATCCTGGCGATGTCTTTTCGCAAAGCCATGCCGTGCTTTACATTCTTGATCTTGCTGCCCGTCATTTCAAAGCGAAATTTTCGCAGCTCGTCACGTTTTGTGACTAGAGTCGAATGAAGTTCAGCTGTGGTTTTTTTTGAAAAATCTTCCATAAAATTAATGTCGGCTTACAACCTTAGTTTTTAAAGGCAATTTTGTGCCGGCCTTGCGAAGTGTTTCGACCGCTAAATCTTTTTCCAGCCCATCTATCTCAAAAATAATTCGGCCGGGCTTTACCTCGACGCAATAACCTTGCGGGTCGCCCTTGCCGCTACCCATCGGCACTTCCGGCGCTTTTTGGGTATAAGGCCTGTCAGGGAAAATTCTAATCCAAATCTTTCCGAGTTTGCCAGCGCCACGCACCAGCACCTTTCGGGCAGCCTCAATCTGATTTGATCGGATCCGCTCCAAAGACAGAGCCTTGAGCCCGTAAGATCCGAAATCCAACCCGGTACCTCGAGTTTCCACAGCCGGGTATTTCAGATTGCGGCGACCAACCTGCCATTTTCGATATTTAACTTTTTTTGGTAAAAGCATGGGTTTAATTAATCTTCTGATTCTTTTGGCCTTTATCGGCAAAGACTTGACCTTTGTAAATCCAAACCTTAATGCCAATATCGCCATAAGCCATATGGGCTTTCTCTCTGGCAAAATCAATATCGGCCCGAAAAGTCTGAAGTGGCACTTGGCCCTTTTTCATCTTTTCAGATCGGGCAATTTCAGCGCCACCTAAGCGGCCCCCCAAATAAAGCTTAATGCCCTTGATATCGCGATTGGCCATAACTTTGTCGATTGTCTGCTTCATCACCCTCCTGAAAGGCATGCGCTTTTCCAAGCTCTCGGCGATCATTGCCGCCACAATCGCCGCGTGAGATTCAGGTGATTTGATTTCTTCAATATCGAGCCTGAGCTCCTCTTGGCCGATTAGGTTCTCTTTTTTCAAATAGCCTAAAATTTCATTCTTTAATTTAACCGCTCCTTCGCCACTTTTGCCGATAAGCATTCCCGGGCGAGCGGTTTTAATGATGATCCGAAGAGACTTCCGGCCACGTTCGATTTCAACACCGGAAACAAAAAGACCGCGAAGGCGCTTCAGCAAAAACTCGCGTATTAAAACATCGCATTTCAAAAATTGGACATACTGGCCCTTAACGCCAAACCAGCGACTTCGCCAGTCGCGCAACATTACTAATCTATGGGCATATGGATGGACTGTATGAGGCATATTTTTAAGTTGAAAGTTTAAAGTAAAAAGTTAAAAGTATTAAAAGTAATTATTTATCAGCCACCTTCTCACCTAATTCCAACGTGACGTGGCTTGTTCGCTTATTTATACGATAGGCGCTACCGCGAGCTCTTGGCATCATTCTTTTCATTATCACTCCGCCATCAACCTTAAAAGTCTTGATAAATAAGGTTTTTTGGTCTTTACCCTGACTTTTAGCATTTGAAACTGCGCTCTTCAGAAGCTTTTCTAGGGGTCCCGCAGCGGCTTTCGGCGTCAAACTGATTATCGCCAAAGCCTCGGCTACATTTTTACCTTTAAGCAAACCTGTGACCAGTCTCATCTTGCGCGGCGACTGTCTGAAATTGTTAAGTAAAGCTTTCATGATTATTTCTTTGGAGCGCCTCCGGCTGGTGCGGCCACGGCAGCTTTTGCTCCTTGCGCGGCGGCGATTTCCGACTCTTTCTTTTTCATTTCAAGCTCCTTCTGCATCTTTCCGCCGTGTTTGACAAATTTTCTAGTCTGAGAAAATTCACCGAATCGATGACCGACCATATCTTCCACAACTAAAACTTCAGGAAAATCCTTACCGTTATGAACTAAAAACTTAAAACCGACCATCTCAGGCGAGATTTGGCTGGAACGCGCCCAAGTCTTTATCGGGGGTACGTTTTCAGGCCTCTTCCCTTCAATTTTTTTGAGAAGTTTTTCGTAAACGTATGGGCCTTTTGCGACTGATCGTGTCATCCTAGCTTTACTAATATACTTATCAACTAATCTTAACTAATGTATACGAATTATTCGTAGCCATTCGTAAGATTCGTATCAATTTCGTATATTGGTATTTTATTCGTTAATAATAAAAATGCGCCACAACTTACAAACGGAAACACCGCGCTGACAACGCTAGTAATTTACGTCTTAAATTGTTGGCCCTAAAGCTCTGGTAAAAGCTTGCCCCGTATACTAGCAGAAGGCGGTTTTATGGTCAACCCCGTAAGGAATAGCAAGCCTAATTCATCTAAGTTAATAAGTAATAGCTTAGCCTCATAAGAATAATGACGTTTTACCAGAATACCCTGTCTCTTTAGGGTGGGGGGGGGTAAATAAAGTAGGCCGCCCGTCCCCATCCCCGCGAGCAGAGCTCACGAGGTTGAGACTTCCAATAAATCTTATTTATCCACAATTCTCAATCGATTTGTTTATGATATCCTAACTGTATGATCGGCAAAAAAGAAGATCGTCAGAAACATAGAGAATGGCGAAAAAATTTCAAAGAATGGCAAACGGCTTGGAAAAATGAGTGGCGAAAAGAAACCGGGAACAGATCCGGGGAGCCTTATTACAGGACACTTCGGGTTTTAGAAAGACTTTTGCCATTAATCTGGCTGGCTTTTTTAGCATTTGTCGGCTATTTGGCTTACCAATATATACCGATTGCGCGCCTTATCTTTGACGACATCTTTTTATTTTCAAAAAATCTTATAGATGACATAGTTGGAAAAATCAGCTCCTATTTATAAGTTTATAAGCAAACTAAAACTCCCGAGGCTTTCGCCCCGGGAGTTTTAGTTTGCTTATTTATGAAAGGTGCTTGGAAACGAGTGAGGTCATTTCAAACATATTCACAACCGCTTTGCCGCCGAAGACTTTCTTTAGATTGTCATCAGCATTGATATTTCGCTTATTCTTCGTATCCTGAAGATTGTTCTTCTTGATGTATTCCCATAACTTCTTAACAACCTCGGATCGAGGCATAGGACCCGCTCCGACGACAGCCGCGAGCTCGGCGCTAACGTTTAAAGGCTTCATGAATGCAGAACCTGGTTTTGCCATATTTTCTTAATTAATTTATAACCCTATAAGTATACCTCTAAACCAAACAAAATCCACAAGGGGGCTGTTTATGAAAAAATATCTATATTTTTCAAGATATTTCATAAATTTGAAGAGCGGCACCGTAAGGTGTTAAACCCTGCGGGTCGCACCGGGACCCTGTGTAGAAACGCAAGGTGTTTTCATTCGTGCGCGCTATTCGTTAAGCGTATCTACTATAAAAAAACCGCCTCAAGCCAAAGCGAGAGACGGGTATAGTTAGTTGCCAGCAACGAATGGATCAGAAATCGAAACCTCATTGGGTCCCCTCTCCCAAACACCCTCAAAACGTGAAGACCGTTCCGTGATATCCGGGACATTGTTCCCTGGTTGAGGCCGCTCCCAAACACAGCGCACCCCGAGCTCATCAATGAGCACCCACTTGATTACCGAGCTATAAGCCAGATTGCGGGTGGCGGTATCGTCAACCCATATCTCCGCCTGATAATCATAATCGAGACGCGACACTCTGGCCACCAAACTGTTGCCATTTTCGGCATCATGTAATTCAAGAGTCATAATTCAAGACGTTTGATTTTCACCCTCTTCGATCTGTTTGAACACTGTTGCCATCCTCGAACCTGGCACCGGCGGGACACCGACCGTAGCGATCTCAAAACCATCGTCATGTAAAAGGCCGACGGCGTAATTACGAACGAAAAGGCCGGCCTCTGTCACATCGACTGCCACAGCCATCTGTGGAATTCTCGTCACTCGACCATGCTCGCGTTTAGCGATTAAAATAGCCTGATCGCCGCGAATGAGCCAGAGGCCGGCATCTTTGCCGTCATGGCAGAATTCGACTCCGTTTTTGGCAAAATCAAAAGCGATTTGACCTTGAAACGTTCCACTCATCATAATACACACTCCATCTTTTCGGCCCTTCATACAAACGTAGTGACACCATTCCAATTTTGGCTTTATCATAAAATGCTCCAGCGGTTGGTTTTCTTTTTTCTAATTTTAGACTACTACTTTTGCCAAATAAGGCAATCTTTTGCCCACCTTAAAAAACCGCCCGATCTGCATCGGGCGGTTTTTTATTAAAATCTTCAACTTTAAACTTCTTAGGCCGCCGTCTCCCCACCTTTATCGCCCACTCGGCGTCTTGAAACAATCATAATGTTTGAATATTTCTTGGCTCGGCGAGACTTCTGACCCTTGCCAACAGCCAAACCTGTTCGGGTAATAGCCCGCCTGCGACCTCGGCCCTGCTTGCCCTCTCCACCGCCATAAGGATGATCTACGGGGTTTCTAGCGCTAGCGCGGACTTTCGGCCTCTTGCCGAGCCAGCGATTGCGGCCGGCCTTGCCGATATTAATCAGCCAATTCTCTTCATTTGAAACCGCGCCGATTGAAGCAAAAGACTTTGAAGAAACTTTGCGGACTTCTGTCGACGGCATTTTAAGATGAGTAAATTCGTTATCTTGAGCAATGACTTGGACATAATTTCCGGCGCTTCGAGCGATTTTGGCGCCACCGTTTGGCACCAACTCAACATTGTAAACAAAAGTGCCGACCGGAATGGCACGGAGCGGCAGACGATTGCCGGGTCTGATGTCGGCTTTCTCCCCTGTCATAATCATATCGCCGACTTTCACGCCTTGAGGAAGAAGTACATAACGCCTTTCACCGTCTCGGTAGCAAATAAGACCTATGAGGCCGGAGCGGTTCGGATCATACTCGATAGTTTCTACTTTGGCCGGAATTTCTTTTTTATCGTAAACAAAATCAATCTCCCGGAACATTCTTTTGTGTCCGCCGCCTTGATAATTCATTGTCGTTCGTCCGGCGCTGTTGTGCCCGGCTTTCCTGTTCAAACCGCGAGTCAATGATTTTTTTGGTTCGCTGGCCGTCAAAAGCTTTGACCATTCAATGCCGGTCATCTGCCTTCGTGATTGAGTTGTGGGACGATAACTTTTCATAAGAAATTTCTAATTATTCTAATTGCTCTAATTTCTAAACAATCCCCAAATCCCAAGTCCTAATTTAGGTCAATTAGAAATTAGGTTAATTAGGAATTATGCTATCTCAAGTTTCTCTCCTTTCTTCAAATAAACGTAAGCTTTGCGTCCGCCCTTCGATGTTCCAACTTTACCCCTTACAAATCGGGTCTTTTTTGGAACCGGCATTATCGAAACTTTTACCGGGGTGACCTTGTACAAGTCCCTGATTGCTTCGGTGACTTTACCTTTTGAAGCTCTGGCCTCGACGTTAAAAACATAGACATTACCGCTCTCGGCAAGCGTGTGGGTCTTCTCTGTCACTCTTGGGCGAATTATAACCCCTGAAGCAAGACCTTTGTGGGCGTGAGTCATACCGACATTGCCCTTGGCGACGGTAACAGCCTTGGTCTCTGATTTAGGCGCTTTTTCTTCTGTATTCTTTTTTTTGCCGAATAATGCCATGTTATTTTTAGATAGTAGTTAGTAGAAAGTAGTAAGTAGTTATTTAATTCGGGATTCTAAAACTTTAAACGATTCCTCGGGATTTACAAAAGCGATAAATTTATTATTCAAAAGCTCAACCGGATTAAGATTTCGTACTTCCATCATGTTAACACTGCCGATATTATTGAAAGCTCTTTTCAGAGAATCGGTATGCTTCGGCATAGTGAGACATACGGCATTTTTGGATTTTTTTGAAAGAGTTTCAAAGCCTTTGATTTGGGAAAGTGATTTCATCACGGCAACCGCCTGTTTAGTCTTTGATTCGCCCAAGTCGATGGAATCAATACAAATTACTTCACCCTCCTTAAACTTCTTTGAGAGAATGGTGACTAGGGCTTTTTCGGCCATGCCTTTGTTGATTTTTCTATTGTAATTCTTATCTTTTCTTGGACCATGAGTCGTGCCGCCGCCAACCCAGATCGGCGAACGGGTAGAACCGTGTCTCGCGCGACCAGTGCCTTTTTGTTGCCATGGTTTTTTGCCTCCACCTCGAACCTCGCCGCGAGTCTTGGCGTGAGCAACAACATTGCGCATTGAGGACATCATTGAGGTGACGACCTGATGGACCATATCGGCATTCCAGGAGGCGCCAAAAAGGGCTTCGGGAATTTTGACCGAACCCACTTTCTCGCCTTTTTGGTTGTAAACAGTTGATTCCATAATGTTCTACTAATATACGAATTTACTAATCTTAACTAATGACTACTAATTCGCGATTTCCGAGTTCATTCGTATACATTCGTAAGATTAGTATCATTAG
>C687J35174_10012955_pt1 | contig 10137 bp, 9 predicted proteins | sample RifCSPhighO2_01_FD_35174 | JGI IMG/M metagenome (IMG submission 35174)
CCTTTTCTGGGAATTTTGCTCCGCCTTTTGAATTTCGTCTAGGATTAACATATTTTTATGTGAGATTGAGACTGTATTTAAACCTTTTCCCGTGCAAAAAGTTCAGAAAATTCCATAATTAAGTTGAAGGCGTTTACTTAAAAATCCTTCGCTTTACTGCACAGTAACATATTTCCAAAAGATTTAAATTGTGTTTTAACGTTTAAAGCTCAATGAATCCTGCTTTTTTAAAGTATATTTCACTGAATAATATATTTCTTACATTGCTTTATGCGTTCGTAATTTTTATTGTGCTGAGATTAGCATATATTATAACGATGATTGTTTATTCTAGATTTTTTACTAAGAGAAAAATTGAAGAAAAATCTAAGTCTTGACCTTCTCTTCCTTGCTATCTGCTTTCTGAGGAACTTCGTTTGGAAGGAATTCACAGGCTCCGCCTACGCAGGCAGCTTCTTTTGCACCTTCGGTGTGGTCGTCTTTCTCATAGGCAACTATGTTTGAGAAATCAATATCGGGCAGGGATTTTTCCAACCTTTCCAATTCATCTTCTGAAACGTCTTCATAAGGCGCAAGTTGATAGGTGTGGTTTGACCTTGGCAAAAATGAAAGCCCGCCAATTATCTCCCAGTTTGAATAAAGCCATGAAGCAGTTTCAATCCACTCATCTTCGCTAACTGAAATTGTTACAGATGGATTATGCTCGCAGAAACTTTTCTTTACCATTTTCCAATGTTCCAGCTGGTCATTGGCGGTCAGGTGGTCGCGAAGGACTGCATTTTTTGGTGCCCTGATTGGAAATTCAAGAACAAAAGTTGTTGCATTTTCCATTGTCTGGCCGACTTCAGGCTTGTATGGGAATTTTTGCTCCTTGAGCATCTGGAAAAGCGGATCTGTTGCCGAAATTCTTACTCTTCTGATGTAATTCTGGCTATGCCTCGCATGCATGCCTGAACTTGCGTCAACTAATTGCGAAACAGTTCCGGACGGCTTTACACATGTAATACAAGTCGATGAATTAACGCCGAAACGTTTAGAGTATTGCTTATTTACTTTCAATGCTTCATCCCTTAGCCTTTGGAGAAGCACAGGATTTCTTACTGCAGGGCAATCCCACTGGCCAGTCAATGAAACACCGAGCAATCTTTCTTCCTCGCAGTTTTCCTTCCATTCTTTTGAAAGGTATGGGAAGTTTGTCAGTGTTGACTGGTAAGTTCCAAGAATTGTTGCAATCCTCATTTTGTTCATCAAAGTCTCTTCGGCATCATCGGCTCTGCACACGACTTCTGAAAGGTTGCAAAATTGTTTGTTTCTCAGAATAATTTCCCCGCAAGGATTTGTTCCTGCTGTTTCTGCATGTTCGCCTAGTATTTTGTACCTTCTTTCAGGCAGTTGGACTTGGAGACCTCCTCTGTTGAATATGCCCCGTTCTCCTGTTCCGCTCTTCATCAACGAAAGCCATTCTTCAAGAAACTCGACCTGTGTCGGTCGGGTTAGATAAACGGCGGAATTGTTTGCCATCGAGCGCTGGGGTTCAGTCAAATAGAATTGTCCTGTTTTTGCTTTTCTCATCTGTTCGTCATCAAGGTCAGAAAGAGAGATTAGAGCGGTTCTTCGAACTCCGCCCATGACGACGACTTCGCCTATTTTACAAATTACATCATGGACATCAATATTTCTCAGCCTTCTTCCTTGGGATGCAAGAATTTTCTGCCTTGCAAACTTTAGAAGCTGTCTTAATGGCTCAGGTCCTGAGCTTCTTCCGCCCATTGTGTGCAGTCTTGCGCCTGCAGGCCTTAGCTTTGAGAAATCAAAATCAATGTCTTGACCACTATACCATGTTTTAAGACCAAGGGTAAGTGCATCGCACCAGCCTTCTTTGCTATCCTCGACAACGTACACAGGCATTTTTTTGCCGCTTTGNCGCTTCACAAGAGGAAGCTGCNGGCTGGTTTGGGTTTCAACTGAAAATCCAACGCCGCATCCTGACATAGACAAATACATAATTTCGGCAAAATCTTCGACCTTTGTTGGTGCAATATATGAGCAGTTGTATGCAGAAACATTATTGTTCTTGGCAGCCTTTCCTGCGCTCCAGAGCAGACGCATTGAAGGCATCGCTTCCATTTTTAGAACAGCTTCCTGAATTTCATCGTACTCTTCTTTTGTAAGCTTATTCCCGAGGTTTTCTTTCATGAAATTAATGTACCTTTCAACTGATTCAAGCCATGTTTCCCTTCTTCCTTCAGAATCGCTCCACCTCGAGTACGTTCTGAAGTACACAAATTCGGACATTTGGTTCCTGAAATGCTTCTTTGATTCCCTGACAAGATATTTTACATGTTCGGGGACAGCAGAAGTTTTTGTTCTTATCTGAGCACGCTCGTTTCTATAAAGAATGTAAGCTTTGGCTGTCTTTGCATGGCCTGTTTCAATAAGCACCTTTTCTACAACATCTTGTATGTTCTCGATATTTGGCGTTTGATTTGGAAAATCTGCTTGTAATTTTTGTACAACCATATCAGAAAGCTGCTGCGCTTGGGCAAAATCTTCGCCGCCTACTGCTTGCGCTGCCTTGAAAATTGCATTTGTTATCTTGCTCTGATCAAATTCAGCAATTCTTCCGTCTCTTTTTCGCACTTCTTTTATTTTCAATGCACTTACCATCGTTGCGTCTCCAAAGCCATACTGTCTTCAGGATGGTTGCGTTTTTGCGGAAACAATAAAATACAAGCGGTTGTAGGGCATAACTGTCCAATGCCCCATATCTTGCGTTATTTCAGTACCCTAAGTAATATAAAAACATTGTGGTTCTGCAATAAATTCTTTGAAAAAGACATAATGGCAAGTTCATATTTTAATAAAAATTAATTGTTTTAATCGCATTTTTGCAAGTAAGTGCGTTTTGTAAAGCTGACATTGATTCACTGATTGCTGTATCTACAATTGCGTTTACGTAAATTTTTCGTTTTGTAAATAATTTTCCTTGGGAAACAAAAAGATTTTTAATAAAGTTATTTCAATTCTCGTTTAGATGGATGAACCTTTAGAACACCGCATAGGTTCTTTGAACTTTATGCTTGCAGCGTGGGGTGCAATGATGACTGCCGCTGGTATCGCAATTTATGGGGGGCTGCAAGGTGTAGAGCGGGAGAATTATTCTTCTGTAAATTTGCTAAATGTAACAGACTGGGCACCTCATTTCTTCCTTGCGGCGGGGATTCCAATGATATTGGCGTATACTCAATCAAGATATGGATATGCGGCAGCGGTAACGATGGGAGCGCTTAATGTTTGCCATGAGTTAGCCCAGCGCTATAGTGTTATTCCAGGAGGATTTCAGCTCGAAGACGTTATTGCAGGAACACTTGGAGCAGCACTGGCCTATGGTGCGACAAAGCTGTCTTATATAGCGCCAGAAAGATCATAGTTTTATCTTTATCAATCCTTCAGATTCTAATTCTGGCGGGTTTTCATGCATCAAATGTGCAATGGGCACCTCTATTGTATCATCTGTAGATGTACAGCCATCGCAGGTCTCAACATCTTGTATCTCCATATAATCCTTGAATGGGGCGTTGAACCTTTCATCATTTTTATCATAAACCGATAATGAATCTGGGAATTCCATCATTCGGTCATTCCTGTCTTCTTTCATCATCAAGACAACTTTGCTAATTTCTTGGTCGTCAATCAACTGGTAGCCTGTTAATCCGGCAAGTTGTTTGCAGAACTCTACAACATCTTGATGCTTCCCCATATTTTCCTTGCTGTATCTTTTCTTGCTTGCACCTAAATGCATATAAGATTTCACTTCAAGATACGTTGGCTGCGCAAGGTTGACCAGCTCAGAGAACTCTTTCGCATATTGCGCGGTTACATCTTTTATTATCGTTAGGCGAACAACAGTCCTCGTCTTTTCTGAAATTGTAGATAGCCATTGCAAGCTTTTCTTTAATCTATCCCAGCCATCCTTGTACAGCGGGCGGTCGATTTGGTTAAAAAGTTCAGGAGTTGGAGCTGACATTGAAATGTAAATCTGGGTTGGAAGCTGGCTCTCTCTTTCCATCTTCCTTAAGACTTCAGGAAGCTGGCCATTAGTCACAAGAAACGTCGAATGTCCTCTTCTTTTGAGTTCAGCAATAAACTCGCCAAGTCTTGGATAAGCGGTGTTTTCTCCGTTAAGCGAAATAGCAAAGTGCAAGGGTTCTTTTGATTCGTTCCATTTCTCTTTAGTAGTGTTGGCATTGCCTCCGAATCCTGAAAGCAACCTCCTTTGTGCTGCTATTGCGTTGTCAGCAAGTTTAACTGGGTCATCAATCTTGCCAAATGCAGAATTGTTTCTCTCTCTCCAGCAGAAAGTGCAGTCAAGATTGCAGAAATTAACTGCAACGCTCATTTGAACGCATCTATGGCTTTGAATTCCGTAGAACTTTTGCTTGTAGCAGTTCCCTTTCCCGGCCAGGCTTTTGCTTGTATACATGCAGGTTTTGACTGCTGAATGTTCTCCAATGAAGACATAGCCTTGTTTCTTAAGTTGCTCTTTATATTTTGCATCCATTAAAAAAGCGTAAGAAAGATTTTATTTAAAGGTTTCCGAGATATTCCCTTACAATATGTGCCGCCGTCTGGATTCCTAGTTGATGGGCTGATCTTTGAGAGGAAGTCTCTGCTTGGAGTTCTTGAAACCCGCCGTCTAGACCCCTTAACATTAACGCATCTGATGTCGACCTATAAACTACGTGCATCGGAGAACTTCCGGGGCTTTCCTGCAAAGCATGCGAAATTTCAACACCTTCATTTTTCTCAAACACAAATAGATGGCTTACTGTAGTTTGATCGAATGGAATCCGCTTTCCAGGATCAAGATTCAAGCGCCCATTATAGCCTGGCAAAGAATATTGGGCAATATGGCGGGTATTTGGCATGACAAGAAGGGTGTTGCTTCCTGGCCTCAGGTGCAACAACTCTGCTTCAAGGTCACCATTCATCACATAGCCCGCCTGATTTTGCGGCGCATAAATGCCTCCATGAATGTAATCTATTACTTCCCTTGATGGAACAACTTTGAAATATAACTCTTCTCCTCTCTGAGTTCTCAAGTGAGTATCAATACTGTCGGAATTGCCTAACAATCTGTCAAGTTCATCATCTCTAAAACTTTGCTTGAGAAGTATGATCCAAGTGTCATCTGTAGTACTTTCCCTTACTCCAACTGATGCAAGTCTTGTCATGATTATTGATAATCTCTTATTTAAATCGGAATAATTGGTTTATTTTATATGTTTCGCTTTTTAAGTTTAATTGGATGATAAATGGACAAATATGCCCAATTTAATATATTTTTGTGATTTCACCAACTTTATATAAATAATATTAGATTTATGGTAATTTTAACAGCTTTAATTCTCTTTTTCAATTATATTCATTTAATTAACTATTTTTATTAGGTTAGTTAAGGAAACTCCAAATCCTCTTCCTGAACATAGGGTATTCCCAACTTTAGGGCTATTTCAGCTTTGGCTAGCTCCATGCCTATATATGCAAGATGCTCAGGATAGCTCATCGTCTCCTTCAAGATAAGCTCTTTATATATCTCCTCAGCCTTGACCCCTTCAAAAGTCTGAAGCAAGGGACCATTATTATCATAATGCTGCAGCCTTATCTTGCCTTTCTCCACTTTTAGCACAAAATAACCTCTCTTGTCCTGCCTCCATCTTAAAGTTGTATAATCCTGAGCTATCTCTTCTGCCGCCTTCCAGTCGGGCTCATAAATATGCGCCGAAGCTGAAATTATTGTTAGCGGGCCAAGCTCAGCATCGAGCTGATTTGCTATAAGCTGCTGCAGCTTTCTTAATCCGAAAGCATTTTTTGGCCATGCAGCGAACATATCATTGCTTCTAAAATAGCCGGTCAAACTAAGTTTATTTTCAGTTAGGCTGCATTGTATTGTTATCAGACAAGGCGGATTTTGGTTGTTCATATCCTCTTCAATTCTCCATGTCGTAGCAATTGCTCTTCTTGAATAAGGCGACTTTTTCAGTTCCTCGACTATTTGAGCTATCTGGTCTATCATCTCTCTCATTTCCTTTTCTGCCTTTTTTGGAACGTGCCTTAATCTTTGCCCGTAAGTATAACTCGTGCCTTCAAATTCGGTGTATGTCAGAATCTGTGGATAATATTCTTCCAGCGATTCTTTGGTTAACCCTAAAAACGGAGGTAAGAATGGCTTATCTGGATCTTCTTTGTCAATTACAGCCATGTAATTTGTTATCTCCTTTACATCCTGATAATGGCTTTTCTTTTGGCTGCCAAATCTCATTATGTCGCCAAGAATCTTTGGCCATGCAAGTGCTATTTTTTCCTCATGGACTAAAAACCCTGAATCATCTGCAGGAAATTGGCTCGGCTTAACTGCTTCGGGCTCGGGAAATTCAACTTTTTCTGAGAACGGCTCTTTGCGCTTTAGTTCCTTGATCGTGTCCTTTACTTTTTCCGGCTTTATGATGTTTCTTAAATCAATTACTTCGACATTTCTCCGCATGAAATCAATCTTTTCCTTTGGAATTTCCTTTTCTATTATAACTGCGTTTCCAATGATTTTATTGTTATCGTCCACGCCGTTTTTCATTAACAAGAGAAGTGCTTCTCCAGCTTTTCCCAAATCCAGCCCGCACATCACGATGTATCGAATTTCCGGATATGTGAAAATAGTCCTGATTAATTTTGAAATTCCATTGAATGAATAAAGATTGCCAATAAGTCTGTATTCATCGGGCAATAGCACTTCTTCAAATCTGTCTGTTTGGGTCCATAAAGTGCATACTGCAACGCAGCTTTTTTCGCTGCCAAGAATCAACCCTTTGTTTTCTGCCATTTAGCTAGGGAATCTTAATTTAGTTTATAAAGAATGTTCAATTATGTTTTTCATTTCGCCGCCTTCTTCACCGCTGCCGCTATTACCTGTACAACTTTCTTATCCAGCGGGTCTGGAAGAATTTTATCCTTCGTTGGAATTTTGACACAATCAGCCAACGCCTTTGCTGCGGCCATCTTCATCGCTTCTGTAATCTGCGGAGCCCTTGCATCAAGAGCGCCCCTGAAAATCCCGGGAAATGCAAGAACATTGTTTACTTGATTTGGAAAATCGCTTCTTCCAGTTGCAACAACAGCTGCGCCTGCTTTCATTGCATCCTTCGGCATTATTTCAGGAACTGGGTTTGCCAAAGCAAATACTATTGGATTTTTAGCCATGGATTTAATCATTTGAGGCTTAAGCAAGCCAGGAGCAGAAACTCCGATAAATACATCAGCTCCTTCTATGGCATCGTTAAGCTGGCCATCCTGCTGGTCTTTATTAGTTAATTTAGCAAGTTCCATCTTGAATTCATTCAGGTTTTCCCTGCCGTCATGTAAAATGCCCCCTCTGTCAATTACAAGAACATCTCTGACATAAGGCGCTAGAATTTTTGCTACCGAAGTTCCGGCGGCACCGGCGCCAGAAATTACGACTTTCAAAGTCCTCATTTCCTTTCTTACAACTTTTGCTGCGTTTGAAACCGCTGCGTACAATACAACCGCTGTTCCATGCTGGTCGTCGTGGAAAACCGGTATCCCCAAATCCTTCAAAGAGTTTTCAACGATAAAACAACGTGGAGCAGCGATATCTTCGAGATTTATCCCGCCGAAAGATGGAGCAAGGTTTCGAATGCACCTTGTCAGCTCTCTCGGCTCCTGGGTATCAAGGCAAATCGGAAATGCATCAATTCCTGCAAATTCCTTGAAAAGAAGTGCTTTACCTTCCATAACCGGAAGGGCAGCTAAGGCTCCCAGATTTCCAAGCCCAAGGATAGCAGAACCATCTGTAACAACTGCGACAGCATTTCCTTTGATTGTGTAATCATACGCAGCTTGGTGGTCCGCTGCTATTTCCCTGCAGGGCTGTGCAACGCCAGGGGTATAAGCCAAGCTTAAATCTGCTCTTGTCTTAATCTTGGCTTTAGATACAATCTCAATTTTTCCCTTGAGCTTCTTATGGTACTTAAGCGAAGCCTGGTAAATATCCATGAAAAATGCCGAACTGCGGGTAGAATATATATCTTGCGGTATAGACCAACTGGACATTTGCAACGAAAACCTATTTAAGTTTTGTTTACACCTAATAGTCCTATGCCTGAGCGAATTCAAAGTCCAAGTTCAATAAATACATACAAGCAGTGCCCTCGAAAGTATTATTATCAATATATTGTCAGGCTGGATACAAAGCCATCAATTCACCTGCTTCGAGGAGAAATCGTCCACAGAACATTAGAAGACTTTTTCCAGTTAACAGATATCCCGGCATCTGATTATGCTCTGCGTTTTCAGGTCGAGGCGCTTGGACTTCTAAAGAAACATTGGCATGCAAATATTCTGACTCTTTCCCAGCTTGAATCTGACGAGGCGCTTGAGTTCTATCTTCATGAGTCGCAGCTGATGCTTGTTAACATCACGAATGTCTTTACTAAAAGATTCGAGAAAGAACTCAGAAAAGGAATACCTGCAGGTGCGGCATTCCAAAATATCACGCCAAAAGTGGAAGAAGAGTTCATTTCACACAATCTGAAGGTACGCGGCTATATTGATGCAATTGAATCAGGTGATGATGGGATAAGAATCATGGATTATAAGACTTCAAAAATAACCGAGATTAATGATTCCTATAGGCTACAACTGGCAATTTACGCGCTCCTGTATGAAGAAAAGCATGGCCGAAAGCCTGATAAAGTTGGAATTTATTTTCTAAAAGCAAGCGAAAGACTTCTTGATGTTACAGATGATATGCTGCATTTTGCCAGAAAAGAGATAGAGCAGATTCACAAGAACACAAAAAGCGACGAAATGAAAAGTTATCCGATGAAACCTTCACGCCTATGCAATTGGGGAAATGGCAAATGCGATTTTTACGACCTTTGTTATGAAAATGACAAGGAATACGAAAAGCTTCTAAAGATTAAACACTGAGAATTCATAAGTTTCAAGAATTTCTGTAGGGTGGAGCTTGTTTTTTATGTCGAGGTCATGAGGCGTTCTTGAATTCAAAATTACTTTAGAGCCAATTTTTTTCAAATGCAAAAGAAGCTCAAGCAGGGCAACTTCCAGCTCAATTCCATGAACAACCACAATTCCGACAAACATACTGTCGGAAATAGGCCACCAGCCCATAAGCGAAACAGGACGGCCATCTTTTTCAAGGATTCTGGCATTAATCCCTTGAAAATCACCCTCGATTAGATTGAATAAGTGGGAATATTCGCCTTTTCCTTCGCGCGATTCAAGAATCAGTTTTTTTAGCTCCGTTTTGTTACTTTTTGCCTCTTTTGGTGCGATTTTTTCCAAAGCATGTTGTATTTTTTTAATGGACTCATGGTTAATCTCCCAGGAATCAAATGAGAAAGCAGGATGATGGATTGTTTGAGTAATTTGGCCAGTGCGGAAGATATCTGTGTGTTTTTCGAGATCATGAAGCATATGTTTTTCTTTAATCTGCAAAGTTATCCTATCTGCTTCTTTTCGCATGAACAAGTGTTCGATTAGTGCAAATAACACAGAAATTCTCTCTTCAACTCTTGCAAGAGGCAATCCAAGAATTTTCCAGTGTTTATCTCTTCTAAGCGCCAAAATTCCCGAGCCGTCCAGAAAATGGCAGTAAACCTTTTCCCATTGGCCAGAAAATGAATCGTAAAGGGCGTAATTATGCTCGGGCGAATTTGCATACTGGGATATCGCTTTTAGAATCAATGGATGTTTTTTCTGTGGCCGAAATATCAATTCCATGAATAATCCTTTTTTTTACTTAATTTAATTCTTGCGGTAGGTACAACAGATTGATATGTTTTGAATTCATTATATGTTCATACTTGCTATATGTTGATATCAAAAATAATATTAGAATCAAAATAATTTACCGTTCACGACTGTGGAGACAATGAATTACAAGAAAATAAAAAATTGATTAGAAGTTGTAATCAAATTACTTTGTCTTGACAGTTTTCTTTGGAACTTGCTGGATTCGCTTGTATCTTGTTCCGCGCTGCAAGATATTGATTTCCATTTCCTGGATGCCGAAGGCTTCTTTGAGGTAATTTATCGCCTTTT
>C687J35174_10012956_pt1 | contig 10137 bp, 8 predicted proteins | sample RifCSPhighO2_01_FD_35174 | JGI IMG/M metagenome (IMG submission 35174)
TGGTTACCGCGCCCTTTTTACCGGCTTGGGCAATAATTTGGCCTTCCCGTTCGTGATTTTTAGCGTTTAAGATTTGATGCGGAACTCCGCTGGCTTCCAGTAATTTACCCAAATATTCATTCCGCTCAACCGACCTGGTTCCAACCAACACCGGCTGACCTTTTTTGTGTAGTTGGCTTATTTCTTCAATAACTGATTTAAACTTTCCTTCTTCCGTTTTATAAATTTTATCTTCAAGGTCTAATCGCTTTGCCTCCCTATGAGTTGGAATGACCACCACATCTAATTTATACACCTTATCAAATTCTTCAGCCGAAGTAAGCGCCGTTCCGGTCATCCCTGAAATTTTCTTATATAACCTGAAGTAATTCTGGAATGTAATAGTTGCCAAGGTTAAAGATTCCGGCTGTATGGCAACTCCCTCTTTTGCTTCAACTGCTTGATGCAGGCCTTGAGACCAACGGCGCCCCGGCAACATTCTGCCGGTAAACTCATCAATGATGACAATCTCGTTGTTTTTCACCACGTAATCGCGGTCTTTTAGAAAAAGTACTCGGGCCTTTAATGCCGATTCTAATTGATGAGTAGTAGAAATATCATTTTCCCCCCACGGATCAGCGCCTAAATTTTTTACCACCTTGTCCTGGCCTTGTTCGGTAAAGTTTACTGATTTTAGTTTTTCATCAAGAGTGTAATCTTCCTCTTTTTGCAAAGGGCTTACTACTTTTACAAACTTATAGTACTTATCCGTTGCATCTTCGGCCCGGCCAGAAATAATTAATGGTACGCGCGCTTCGTCAATTAAAATAGAATCCACCTCGTCAACAATAACAAAATGGTGCCCGCGTTGGGCCTGTTGGTTTATGTCGTACACCATATTATCCCTTAAGTAATCAAAGCCAAATTCATTATTGGTACCATAGGTGATATCGGCTGCGTAGGCTTCTTTTTTGGACGCAGGCTTCAAATAATCCTGGACAACTTTAAACGAACCCACTGCGTCTCTTTCTTGATCTGTCTGGGTATTTTTGTAAGAAGCATCATACACATACCCTGATTCACTGGTAATGCAACCCGTTGTTAACCCCAAAGCCCCGTAAATTTGCCCCATCCAAATCATATCTCTTTTGGCTAGATATTCGTTTACGGTTACCACGTGCACCCCGCGGCCTTCCAGTGCGTTAAGGTAGGCAGGAAGCGTTGCCGACAAGGTTTTACCTTCTCCTGTGCGCATTTCAGCAATTTTACCTTGGTGCAATACGGCTCCACCAATTAACTGAACGTCAAAATGGCGCTGATTGAGCGTTCTTTTGGCTGCTTCCCTTACCGTTGCAAAAACTTCGGGCAAAATATCATCAAGAGTTTCCTGCCTGCCGACAGGCAGGGACCCTGCCAGCCTGTCTTTAAACTCTTTCGTTTTTTCCATTAATTGGCTATCTGAAAGCTTTTGAACTNCCGGTTCAAAAGAATTTATTTGTTCCACAATCGGTAGAAGNCTTTTTACCTGTTTTTGGTGGGAATCTCCAAAAATTTTTGAAAATATCGACATATAAGTAGCCTTATTCTACATAAAAATTACCGTTTAAGCAATAAAAAACCGGCTCTAGAGCCAGTTCTTATGTAATTTTCAGAAAATCTCGTTTTCGTTCGCTTTTCTTATTTTACGCCGGGGCAATTCAACGGTTTTTAGCTTATGCTTTTTGATTTCAATTTCCAGTTCGTCTTTGGCGTCTATCACTGCCCTCATCAAATCTTCGCCATGGGATCTAGCCATCAACATTTTGCCCGGTAATCGTATTTGCACATTGGCGATAAACAAATCCCCTTTCCTATGATGATTAGTTTCTTTCTCAATTTCCACAAACATTTCCATTGAATCTTTGCCAAGAGTTTTTGCGAATTTCTCCAGTTTGCCAATTTTACCATTAATGAATCTTTCCAATGAATCGGTAAGTTCGAAATTCTTTGTTTTTATAATAATTTGCATATTCTTTTTTTAATTTTACCTTATTTGCCCACAAATTGCACTTCGGGTTCCAGCGGTATGCTGTATTTTTCTTTTACGTTTTTTTTAACAAATTCGATCAACATCAAGATATCTTTCGTTTTGGCTCCGCCCAAGTTAATAATGTAATTTGAATGCTTTTTAGAAATTTGAGCCCGACCAATTGTTTTACCCGTTAAACCGGCTCCAATGATAAACCACGCAGCCGGCACAATCGGAAAAGGGTCTTGTTTTATTTTATCTTTAAAAAGCGGTAAAAATTCCACGGGAATATCTTTAACATTGATATTTTTGAAAATGCTGCCGGCACTGGGATATTCCAGGGGGTGTTTTTCATTACGGTAAGCGATGCGTGAATCGGCGATGGCCCGTAATTCTTTCTTACTTCCCTTTTTCAATGCTACCGTAGCTGACACGATTGTCCATCCTTTTTCTTTAAAAATTGAATTGCGATAGGAGAATTTACACTGAGCATTAGTAAAATTTCTTAATGTAAAACGGCTGTCAAAAGCTTGAACCATGGAAACAGAATCTTTCATCTCCCCGCCGAAAGCTCCGGCATTTCCCCGAATGGCTCCTCCGAAAGTTCCCGGTAAGCCCCCAGCCCATTCCAATCCTCCCAGTGATGCTTTTATAGAAGAATCAACCATACCTTTCATATCAACCCCAGCATCAGCTACAATGGTATCTTTTTTAACCGCTATGGTTTTATTTTGGATTTTTACAACTAACCCCTTAATGCCTTTGTCAGATACCAACAAATTACTGCCTCCTCCAAACATAAATAATGGAAGTTTCATTTTTTTAGCAACGTTTACGGCCTTAACAATATCTTGTTCATTTCGGGCAATATAAAAATACTCTGCCGGGCCTCCGACCTTAAACGTGGTATGGTTTTTTAGCAAAACGCCCGCTTTCACACGGGGTAATGCTTTTTTTATGACCTCTTTGATGATGTCCATACTAATTGATCTTTGGTAACGCGTTTATTTTAGCCCTTGTCATGGCGCCAACAAAACCTGTTCCCTGCGTCAACCCCACGGGACCTAAAATATCATTTTTATACTTTTCCTGGAAACGTATGACGGCATTCTTGGTTAAATTGCCAAAGTTTCCCGTAATAAGTCCCTCTGGATAGATACCAAATCCTTGGGATTTTAAAAATTGCTGCAGACAACTTACCTGCGCATTATTTGAAAGGCCAAAATAAAGATTGCTATTTAATGCCGGGCAAACAGCGCTACCCGATACTACGGGTGGAGTTTGTGGCAAAGGTAAACCCGCTTTAATAGCAGCAATTTTTTGTTTTAAGTCTTCAATAATCGCTTGTAATCTTTGGATTTCAGTTGCGCCTTCCTGCTCCCTGGTAATGGAAACCGACCAAAAAAATGAGCGCGAATTAGTGTCTGCTGTTATGGTGTTTTGTAGCAATGGCAAAACGAATAAAGACGCTACGTCTTTACCAAAGTTTTTAATAACCACTTCTCCTCTTTGGAGCTTATCTAAAGAGAGAATATTAACCGCATAAGCACCCGATTGGCTTCGGGTAATATACGGAACCTTAAAAGAAGCTTTCGCATCCCCCTCAAAGTAGAACTTCAACGTACCCCCGCCACCACCAATAATTTTATACCAATTCCCCGACCACAATTTCGTATTATCGGCAAACGTTAAGGTGGTGGTACCGGTAAGCGGCAAAAAGTTTATTGATGCAGACAAATAAAAATCTTTAAGATTCTTATCCAGATAACAATATCTCTTCCCGTAATCACAATCGTTGAGCAATACCGCTGCCACCCAATCTGAAAACACCTGATAAAAACCTTCTTGGTTATTATTTTTTTGCAGAGCATAGTTTATACTTTCAACACCTGTCTTGGGGGAGTGCAAAGAATCAACCAAGATATTGATACCGTAATGATCCACCAGGTAGTGCACAAGAAGACTCGCTCTCCCATAATCGTGTTTTGTATTTTGCCAATCAACGATTGAACCGNTTGGTTTCTCTGAAAAATACTGAACTCTTTTTTCNAGGTAACTGCCNTTATAAACGTCGTTGTATCCCAGTAGCGTGGGGGCATATTCGGCTCTGGCCTCATTAAGCCAATCCTCTTCTTGCNCACCATAAATGTTGTTTTTTTGATTAAACGTTATTAAATGGGTGAACTCATGGGCAACCAAACTTTTTGCAATAGAACTTTTAATACTATTGGCATTAATGTATATCATCTCCCGTTCATTTGAGTCAGTTACCTGTAATTTTGAATATTCATCATTCGATCTGAAATAGCCACCGGAATCTTCTTTCATTTGATGTATTAAGATCGTGATGTTTCTATCGCCATCTATACCAGGACTGGCTTCTTGGCCAAACTTAGAAGTTAATACAGGATATATCGTACTATCAAACTCCGCACCCAAAGCATTTATGGCAGTATGCGCCTCGCTTTGCGATGTAAAATTCCACCATGATTCATCGGCATAAAAATATACTTTTGAAGTAACCTTTACCAACACGGCGGTAACTTTTTCCCTGGCAGTTGCATCATGATTTTGGTCAACAAAAAAAACGCGTTTTTCTCCAACGGTTTCTGCCTGCGCCAGGCTTGACGCCCCAAGGCAAAGGGAAATAACAATAATCAAAATATATTTTTTCATCCCGCTTAAACAACCAGTTATATAGAAGACGCGCGAAAGCCGTTTTTCTTTCACGTGGACCTTTATAACCGAACACGGTTACCGGCATTGCACACCTTTTACGATTTTCATATTAACATACAAACCGTAAAAGGGAAATTTCGGGCATCTTAGAAGCCTATTTGTAATATGGAACTATTCTTTTCAGCTCCAAAGTAATTTCCCCGGCGTCTTTTGCATAAAGTAAGTTTTCCAACACATCCAGTTTTTTCTCTATATCAGCAATATCCACCTTTGAAAGTTTTGCCATAAAAATTTTCTGGTTTTGGGTGGCAACAGTCCCCTCTTCCGCTGTCAGTATTTCTTCAAATAACTTTTCCCCGGGACGAAGACCTATAAAAATAATCGGGACATCTTTATCCGGTTCAAAACCCGATAATTTTATCATTTCTTTTGCTAAATCTAAAATTTTTACGGGTTTGCCCATGTCTAATACAAAAACTTCCCCGCCCTGGCCCATAGCGCCGGCCTGCATCACCAAAAGACACGCCTCGGATGTCAGCATAAAATACCGCTGCATACGGGAATCGGTAACCTCAACCGGACCCCTTCTTTTTATTTGTTCTCTAAAAATAGGAATAACGCTTCCCCTGCTGTCCAGCACATTACCNAATCTTACAGAAATAAATTTTGTAATACTTTTTTGGTTATATGCCTGGCAAATCATTTCTCCAACCCTTTTGGTAGCTCCCATCACTGAAGTTGGATTTACTGCTTTATCGGTAGAAATAAAAATGAATTTTTTGACCCGGTTATTAATGCTCGCCCGGACCAATACTTTTGTACCAACGACATTATTTTTTACCGCCTCATCCGGCTGGCTTTCCATTAAAGGAACATGTTTATAGGCCGCCGCATGAAAAATTATGTGGGGCTTGGCAGTTAAAAATATATCATCTATTTTTTCTTTATCTGTGATATCCACTACCAATGACCGGATTTTTGTATCAGGAAAAATACGTTCCAGTTCTTTTGAAATGGTAAAAATCCCGGTCTCATCCTGATCCAACAACAAAAGTAGCGACGGCTTAATCCTTGCCACCTGCCTTGAAAGTTCCGACCCAATTGAACCTGCCGCGCCGGTAATCAATACAACGGCGTCTTTTATAAACTCTTCTATCTGCTTTGTGTCTAATTTCAACGAATCTCTACCCAGTAAATCCTCAACATCAACATCTTTTAAGTTTTTAAGTGAACCTTCTCCCCGTATGATTTCACCCAGCGAAGGGGTAATCTTGATTTTTCTTAAACCTGCAACTCGTCCCAAATCAACCGCATTTTTTATCGTCTTGTTGTTTGCTGAAGGAAGAGCAATAATCAACTGCTTAATCTGATACTTTTTAACAACAGCGGGAATATCCGAAATTTTTCCCAATACTCTCAACCCATGTATTTTCACACCCTGCTTGAATTGATTGTCGTCAACAAAGCCAACGGGAGAATACGAACCTGTTTTTGATGATAAAATATTCCTTAAGATTTGTTCGCCCGTATCGCCGGCTCCCACAATTAATGTTGCCTCCCTGCCGGTGATTTTTTTAGACCTCAACGCATCCATGTAAATTCTTTTAGAGAATCTCAGCCCCGCGCAAAAGATAATACACAATAAGTAGCTGATGAAAATGGTTGACCTGGGGAAATTAATAAAGTACGGAGAATATTTTGATACAAAAATAGCAATACTTAAAAACACGAAGGAAATGGTAATCCCCCCAAAGATGGATACCAATTCATTGGTACTGACATATGACCAGGAAAAAGAGTAAAGCCGTTGGAAGTAAAAAATCGGTATGATGAAAATAATGGCCAACAGAATCATCCTTAAGATGAAAGGGTCGTATTGCGATGGTATTTTTCCGTCAAACCTCAATAAAAAAGCCAGCCACACTGATATGGCGATAAAAAAGATATCGCAGAGAATAAAAAAAAGGGTTCTAGTGGCGGCTGTTCTTTTAAATGGATTAGACATTTGATAATACCTCTTTTACGTTTTCGACAACAAAATCAATATCTTTTTCTGTTAAATTATTGAAAAATGGCAATGCCAACGTCCTTTGCCCAATATTTTCCGTAACCGGAAAATCCCCTTCCTTATACCCGAATTCTTCTTTATAAAATGGCTGTAAGTGGATAGGTGCAAAATAATTACTGCACTGGACTCCTCGCTTCCCCAATTCTTTTATTATTTCATTTCTTTTATCACCGGCAAATTTTTCCGCTAATTTCACGACATATACAAACCAGCTTAACGTGCTATCTTTGTCTGCGTAGGGAATTTCCAACCCCTCCACGGATTTTAATTTTGCATTATAGTATTCCGCCACCTTTTTACGCTTAGCCAATATTTCTGAAATTCTTGATAGTTGAACAACGCCCAGCGCACAACTCATTTCGTCCAACCTGTAATTGTACCCAAGCATTACATGCTCAAGCCACTTGCCATCTTCCACTTTTCTGCCCTGGTTTGAGGCACTTTTACAAAAATCGGCTATTTCTTTATTGTTGGTCAAAATCACTCCACCCTCTCCCGTGGTTATTTGTTTATTNGGATAAAAAGCAAAAATGGCAGCATCGCCAAAACTACCGCACTTTTTGCCTTTGTATTCTGACCCNAAGGNTTCAGCCGAATCTTCAATTAAAAAAAGATTGTGTTTTTTAGCAAGTGCCTGCAATGTACCCCAATCAGCCGGATGACTAAATACATCAACCGCTAAAATAGCTTTTGTTTTTGAGGTGATTTTTGCCTCAATTTTTGAAACATCAATATTAAAAGTATCTTTATCAATATCAACGAAGACAGGAGTTGCTCCTTCATAGAGTATACAATTTGCGGAGGCAATAAAGGAAAACGGCGTGGTAATGACTTCATCCCCGGCTTTAATTCCCAAAGCCCTAATAATTAGGTGTAAGCCACTAGTACCGCTATTTACCGCCACAGCATANTTAACCGAAGCAAAATCAGCGAATTTTTTCTCAAATTCTTCTAATCTCGGACCCAACGCCAATTTGGAACTGTTCAAAACCTCCAAAACAGCATTTTTTTCTTTGTCGGTGATATCTTGGCTTGAAAGTGGAATATTCATTACCTAAATACTATCAGATTTACAGCTTAAATCAATAAAAAAACCACATTCTGACAGACTGTTATTTTGACAGAACGAGAGCTATATCTTCTTAATCACTTTTGCTGGAATTCCAAAAGCTACAACATTATCTGGAATATCTTTTGTAACAAAACTAAAAGCACCGATGACTGCATTTTCGCCAACCGTTACACCGGGCATTACTATTGAGTGGCTCCCTATTCTGCAGTTTTTTTTCAAAATTACCTTTCCTTCTTTGCCGTCTATTGTAGAAATTGAATAAATAGAAGAGTGGGAACCTATCTGCACCCCGTCTTCAATAACCACTCCGTTTTTCGCGTTAATATAGGTGAAAGCACCAATGTCTGTTTTATCACCTAATACCAAATTTTTCACATTTTGCACCACCCAATTATATTTAGTTGGTTTGCCCTCTTTTATAGTTGGCTTTTTCCAATTTTTAAATCTATTTTCCATGGTTTTATGCAAAAGAATCGTTTACACCATTTTTACCGTAAACACCTTCTTGTTTAAAGAATATTAAATAAAAAGTTTTAAAAATAATTTTTATATCCAACCACAACGACCAATGCTCAACATACCAAACATCATACCGTATTCTTTCCTCCCATGAAAGTGAGTTCCTGCCATGAACCAACGCCCAGCCCGCTAAACCCGGCTTTGCCAATAATCTCTTCTTCTGAAAATCATTGTATTTTTCAACTTGGTATCTTAAAGTCGGCCTCGGTCCAACTAAGCTCATCTCTCCATTTAACACATTCATCAATTGTGGGAGTTCATCAATACCCCATTTTCTTAAAAACTTCCCCATTCCAGTGATTCTTTCATCATCCTTAGAAACGGTCACACCCAGACCTTTATTCACCGCGTCCTCAACCATCGTTCTAAACTTAAAGGGATAAAAAGGTTTACCATTTTTACCAATTCTTTCCTGCATAAAAAAGATTTTCCCAGGTGAATCTATTTTAACCAAGATAGCAACAACTAAAAACAATGGTAAAAGAATGATTAATCCGACCAGCGCAGCTAAAATATCGAAGGCCCTCTTTACAATTAATCCGTAATTCATTATATTATTTTTTCTCTTATTAATCTTGAATACGCCTGCGCTATCCTATTAAAAACCAGACTTTCATCAAATTCTTTCACTGCCTTTATTTTAGCATTTTTTGCCATTTCTTTGGCTTCATCCGGATGTTCCAATAGAAAGATAATTGCCTTGGCCAATTCTTCCGGGTTTTTCATCGGCACCATCAGGCCGTTTTTATTGTTTTCTATTTCTTCACGACAACCCCGTATATCGGTAACTACGATTGGTTTTTGCATCGCCATTGCTTCTATAACTGATCTTGGGAAACCCTCTCGGTGCGAAGCCAGCACAAATACATCCATGATTGGATATAACTGCTCAACATCTTTTCTTTCCCCCAAAAATATGACATTATTTTGTAGGCCATATTCTTTAGTAATCTCGGGATTAAGCGCATCTTTTTTTTCCGGCTCTTTTGGGCCTACCGCCAAAAGTATTGCATCGGGATATTTTTTCACAACCGTTTTCATAGCTTCAAATAAGTCCAAGTAACCTTTTTCTTCTACTAATCTACCCACCGTGCCGATAACTTTTACGGCGGAGGCTAAGGCCAACTCCTGTTTTTTTTGGGCAACAAAACTAGCGCCATATTTTTCCAAAACAAAGCGTGTCATATCAATGCCATTGCCTAAGTACTGGATTTTTTTTGCAGGAGCGATTTTTTCCTTAATCATCGTGGTAATATCTTCGCTATTTTGGGAAAAAATCAGNGTGGAGCAGTGCGCGGCAAGGCGATCCATCACAATAAAAAATGTACGCTTAAGAAACGGGGAACTTTCAGTAAAGTAAAGCCCGTGAACCGTATTGATAATAATAGGAACTCCTGCCAGTTTTGCCGCCAGTTGCCCTAATAACCCCGGCTTAGGCGCATGAGCATGTATAATATCAAATTTTTCTTTTCTAAAATAAAAAAACAACCGGCAAAGAGAAACAATGTCGGCAAAAGGGCTTATTTTTCTTTTTATTTCTATCGTGTGTATTTTAATGCCCTCTTTCTCAATTTCTCCTACCAATGCGCCTGGCGAACAAATAGCATACGCATCATAACCCAACCCCATTAAAAACTTTAATTGGGGCATCAATAACAGTTTTACCGTCATATCAGCGCTAGCAATATGGCAGATTTTCAATTTATGGTTAAGCATTATTTTTTAGATATTCAACAGTTTTTTCCAATCCTTCTTTTATTCCAACTTTTGGAGTATAGCCCAGTACTTCTTGGGCCTTAGAAATATCGGCTC